>MDTG01025785.1_pt1 | contig 36990 bp, 38 predicted proteins | sample 811421 | NCBI WGS metagenome assembly MDTG01 (sample SAMN05326645, study PRJNA326480) | marine metagenome | isolation source: seawater | place: Pacific Ocean: South East | collected 2011
CGTGCCCGCATGCTCGCCCTGCTTCCCTTCGAAGTGAAGTAAGGAGAGACTGACATGCAAGTGATCCTCCTTGAGCGCGTCGAGAACCTCGGTGGTATCGGCGAAGAAGTGAAAGTGAAGAACGGCTTCGCCCGTAACTTCCTGCTCCCGCAAGGCAAGGCCCTGATGGCCAATGATCGCAACCGCGCCCGTTTCGAGCGTGAACGCGACGCCATCGAAGCCCGCAACGCGGAAGCCCGCGCAGCTGCTGAGAACGAATCCCAGAAGCTCGACGGCGCCATCTTCGTGCTGATCCGCCAGGCTGGCGACACCGGCCACCTCTACGGCTCCGTCACCGCTCGTGACATCGCTGACGCTGCTGAAGCCGCTGGCTACAGCGTGCCGCGTTCGGGCGTCCGTCTCGACAAGCCGATCAAAGAGATCGGCATGTACGACGTGTCCATCCGCCTCCATGCGGAAGTCACCGTCACCGTGCAGGCAAACATTGCCCGTTCGCAGGACGAAGCTGACCGTCAGGCCAAAGGCGAAGACATCGTTGCCGCACTGCAGGCTGCCAACCAGGCACAGGCAGACGAGCAGGCCGGTGAGCTGGCCGAAGCGGCCGCTGATCGCGCTGCTGAAGGCCCGGCCGAAGAAGAATAAGCTTCACGGCACACCAGATTGAAAAGGCCGCACTTCCGGGTGCGGCCTTTTTCTTTGGCATTTCCATTACTTGACAGGCCATCCACCGATGACGGCGACTTATCCACAGGTCTGGCCGCTCTATCACCGTGCACTCTGACCTCAGGTAAGGTAGGGTTAATCCCATGCCGCTCGACGATACCGCCTCTCCAAAAGACGCCATCGCGCCACCGCACAATCTGTCGGCGGAAGCCGCTGTGCTGGGCGCCATTCTGTTCGACAACAATTCCTACCAACGCGTCGCCGACATCCTGCGCGCGTCAGACTTCTACGCCCCGGCCCATCAGGAATTGTATGAAGTCGCTTCCATCATGATTCAGCAGGGGCGCATCGCGGATGGCGTGACCCTGCGCGAGCATTTCGAGAAAGCCGAGAAGCTGTCAGAGATTGGCGGCGCACGTTACCTGGAACAGCTGCTCGACTCGGCGGCTTTCGGGGCCGAGGTGGGCGACTACGCCCATATGATCCGCGACCTCGCCATGCGCCGCTCTCTGGTCGGCATTGGCAGCGACCTTCAGGGCCGGGCACTGACCCCTGCCCCGGAAGAGAGCGGCGAGCGCCAGATCGAACTGGCCGAACGCCAGTTGTTCGATCTCGCTGAGCGCGGCGCCACCGGCCGCGGCTTCACCAGCTTTGCCGAAGCGCTGACCGAATCGCTGAAAACAGCTGAAGCGGCCTATAAGCGTGAAGGCAAGATTGCGGGCATCCCGACAGGCCTGCGTGATCTCGACGAAAAACTCGGCGGCATGCACCGGTCGGACCTCATCATCCTCGCCGGACGTCCGTCGATGGGCAAGACCTCGCTGGCGACCAACATCGCTTACAACGCGGCCTCTGCTTATCGCGCGGAAATGCAGGAAGACGGCTCCAAGAAAACCGTGGACGGAGCAATCGTCGGCTTCTTCTCACTGGAGATGTCGAACGAACAGCTGGCCACGCGTATCATCGCCGAACGTACCGGCATCACGACACACCGCATCCGTCAGGGTGACCTCGACAAGAGCGACTTCGAACGCCTGCGCGAGGCAACCGAGGAACTGCAGAACCTGCCGCTCTATATCGATGACACCGGCGGCATCTCGATCAGCCAGCTGGCGGCGCGCGCCCGCCGCCTGCAACGCTCCGTCGGCCTCGACATGATCGTGATCGACTACCTGCAGCTGATCACTGTCAGCACGTCCAACGCCAATTCCAGCCGGGTGCAGGAAATCACGCAGATCACCACCTCGCTGAAGGCGCTGGCCAAAGACCTGAACGTTCCGATCATCGCTCTCTCCCAGCTCTCCCGGGCCGTGGAGCAGCGCGACGACAAACGCCCGCAGCTCTCAGACCTTCGCGAATCCGGCTCGATCGAGCAGGACGCCGACGTCGTCATGTTCGTCTATCGCGAGGAGTATTATCTCGCCCGGACCGAACCCGGCGCGGACCCGACCGACCCGGCCTCGAACGAGAAATGGGCTCAGTGGCGCCAGCGGATGGACGAAGTTTACGGCAAGGCCGAATGTATCATCGGGAAGCAGCGTCACGGCCCGATCGGCCGCGTGGAACTCGCCTTCGACTCCAACGTCACCCGCTTCGGCGACCTGACCAAGGAGCAGAAAGGCTACGGCGCCGACCTCGAATAGCGCTCAGGCCAGCGCTGCGTGCAGCAGGTCCAGCGCTTCGATGGCAAAACGGCGCATATTGTCTTCCCTGTCGTTGAGGCCGGTCTCCAGCGTCCGTGACGCTTCGAACCGGTCCGGACCGCAGACGGCCACACAAGTGTGCCCCGCCGCATCGCCATAGGGATTGCCGTTCGGACCTGACGCGCCGGTTTCGCACAGGCCCCAGTCGGCGCGCAGCTTGCCCCGGATCGTATGTGACAAGAGCCTTGCATAAGGCTCCGTCGAAGACCGCATGTCGCCAAGATCTTCCTTCGTCAGGCCGAGCAACCCCCGGAAAGCCTGCGGCGTGTAGATGACCCCGCCGCCCCGGTAGAAGGCCGAGGCGCCCGGCACAGCCAGCAAGGCTGCCGAAATCAGGCCGCCGGAGGAGGATTCCGAAATCGCGACGGTCTCGCCGCGCTGTCTGAGGCGCTCGCCGATGTCGGCGGCTATGGGAAGAAGGCTTTGCATGCCGTCCATCAACCAACCGAACGGCGCGCTGGCAAGCCTCGACGTAAAGACAGGTGTTGGTTTCGCCGGGCTTTGCAGTCACACTCCTCCGGTAACCGCAGGAGGGAACCGAAATGGATCTGCATCTCAAAGGAAAGAACGCCGTCATTCTGGGTGGCACACGCGGCATCGGACGCGCCATCGCTGAGACGCTCGCGAATGAAGGCGCCAATGTCGCCATCTGTGCCCGCCACGAAAAGCAGGTCGCCGAGACGGTCGAAGTTCTGCAGGCCAAGGGCGTCAAGGCAACCGGCGCCTCTGTCGACATTACCGACGCGGAGGCCCTCAAATCCTGGATCCGCAAGGCCGGCGTCGAACTGGGCGGTATCGACATCCTCGTTTCCAATGCCGGCGCCATGGCACAGGGCAACACGCCGGAAGCCTGGACACAGAATTTCCAGCTGGACGTGCTGGGCGCGGTCAACGCGTTCAACGCGGCGGAGCCTTTCCTCGACAAGGCCGCAAAGGCACATGGCGATGCAGCCTTCATCATCATCGCGTCCATTTCGGCAGCTCAGGCCGACAGGGCGGACTCCTATGGCCCGGTCAAGGCGTCGCTCATCCACTTTGCCAAAGGCCTCGCCCGCGAAAACGCGGCCAAGCGCCTGCGCGTCAATGTCGTCTCGCCGGGCATGGTCTACTTCGAGGGCGGCATCTGGCACATGATCGAGACGAACCAGCCCGAATTCTTCAAGCAGGCCAATTCCCGCAACCCGACCGGGCGTTGCGCTACGCCGCAGGAAATCGCCAATGCGGCCGTGTTCCTCGCGAGCCCCGCTTCATCCTACACGACGGGCGTTAACCTCATTGTGGATGGTGCCGTCTCCAACCGCGTGAACTTCTGACGTAATTACAAATCGTGCCGGCAGGCGGGCCTTACAGCCCGCCCAGCCAGTCGATCAGATAGCGGTTCACGTCTTCGGGACGCTCCTGCTGGGTCCAGTGGCCACAGCCCTCCAGCAGATGGCAGCCGCGAAGACCCGCCAGGTTCGGCTTCATCGCCGCGACGATGTCTCCCTGGAACATTTTCAGCACCAGATCCTTCGTGCCACCGATGAACAGCGATGGCTGCTGGATCACCGGATTCGCGGGATGGTTCTTCAGGAACGCATAGTCGCGCGCATGATTTCGGTAGCGGTTCAGCGGACCGCGGAAACCGGACTTGCAGAACTGGCTGTCATAATAAGCGACATCATCCGCATCCAGCCAGGGCAGTGGCATGGGCGGCTCCGGCAGCCGGTGAAGCAGCGTGTCGCCATGCTTCTTGTCCGTTGGCCAGGTGCCGTCGGGCGCATCGCCGGAAATCGCATAGTAGAACTTCCGGATCGTCGCTGCAGGATCTGCTTCCAGCTCCGCTTCCGGCGGGCCGATATCCTGGAAATAGACCTGATAGAAGAACAGGCCGCGCTCGGTGAACACCTTGTGCACCATGTCCAGGAACATGACGTCGCCCATCGGCATGTAAGGCACGGAAAGCCCGGCCACTGCACGGAACTTGTCCGTATGCAGACGGGCTGTGTTCCAGGCAATCGGCGCGCCCCAGTCATGGCCGACGACGACCGCCTTCTCACCCGGTGACAAGGCTTCTGCCAGGCCGGCAATGTCGCCCGTCAGGCTTTCGAGGTCATAGGCCTCCACCGGCTCCGGCCGCTCGGATTCGCCATAGCCGCGTACGTCTGGTGCGGCGACCCGGTAGCCGGCCTCGCTCAGCGCCTTGATCTGGTGGCGCCAGGAATACCAGCTTTCCGGGAAACCGTGGACGAGCACGACAAGCGGCCCGTCCCCGGCGGTCGCCACACGCAGCGTGACGCCATTTGTCTTTACGAACTCGAAGTGCTGATCACTCACGAACCGTCCCCGCCAATCCATTTGAACTCCGGTTCCTCCCACCACGGGAAGAATTGCGGCATCCCGTCGGAGACTTTCACAGGATAGGTCGGCTGGCGCTTCTCAAGGAAGCTCATCACGCCTTCGCGGGCATCTTCGGTCTTGCCGCGCGAGTAGATCGCGGCGGAATCAACGATGTGGGCTTCCATCGGATGGCTCGCGCCCAGCATGCGCCACATCATGTGGCGGGTCAGCGTCGTGGAGACAGCGGCGGTATTGTCCGCAATCTCACGCGCCAGCTCTTTCGCTTTGTCCAGAAGCTCTGCGTGCGGATAGACGGCCTTCACGAAACCCGCATCGAGCGCTTCCTGTGCCGGGAAGATCCGGCCGGTGTAACACCAGTCCAGCGCCTGCTGGATGCCGACGAGCCGCGGCAGGAACCAGGAGGACGCCGCCTCCGGGTTGATGCCCCGGCGATTGAAGACGAACCCGAAACGGGCCTTGTCGGATGCGAGGCGAATATCCATCGGCAGCTGCATGGTCACACCGATCCCGACAGCCGCGCCATTGATGGCGCCGATCACAGGCTTCAGGCTGTTGAAAATACGCAGCGTCACACGTCCGCCGCCATCGCGCTGGATGTCTTCGCTGGCGGTGCGGCCGGCCTCACCGTCGCCCGAACGTTTGTCATAGTCGAACGTCTTGGCGCCGGATGAGAGGTCAGCCCCTGCGCAGAAGGCACGGTCGCCGTGCCCCGTCACGATGACAACGCGCACGTCGTCGTCTGCGTCGGTGATGTCGAAGGCCTCGATCATCTCCTGCATCATCTTGCCTGTGAAGGCGTTCATCTTCTCTGGCCGGTGAAGGGTCAGGATGGCGATACCATCTTCCTTCTCCAGTTTGATTTCCTCGAATGTCTTGAGCGCCGTAGCGGCCATGGCCGATCTCCCTTTTGCTTCAGAGGCCAGTGAGGCGGGGTTCCGCAGGGTTCGTCAAGCGGTCAGCACGCGCAATCGCCCGGCCGGGCTGGACAGGCGCCGCAGCGTCACCCGCTTGACGCGGCGCATGAACGGACAGGATAGTCCGGTTGAATTCCAGTTCGCCAGCACAGGACCGCCCCTCATGAGACTGACACCCGCCTTCGCCGCGCTCGCAATCGCCTCGGCCGTCGCCGCCCCGGCCCTGGCCGAAACCACATATGTCTCGGCAGATCGGTTTATCGACCCGGCAGATGGCAAAGTGATCCGCAACGCAGCCTTTATGATTACGGATGGCAAGATCACGGCCAGAGGCACGAAATCCACCCTGAAGGCCCCGAAAAGCGGGAACATCATCGAATTCGGCAGCGGATCGACGATGATGCCCGGCTTTATCGACATGCACGTCCACCTGACCGGCGACGCGGACGACCCGCCCTATGAATCCCTCTCCTTCTCGGACGAGCGGATGGCGATCACCGGGGTCAAGAATGCCAAGCTCACCCTGCTGGCCGGCTTCACCACGGTGCGCAATGTCGGCGCCGAATCCTATGGCGACGTCGCCCTTCGCGATGCGATCAATGAAGGCGACGTGCCCGGCCCGCGCATGTATGTCTCCGGCCCGCCCGTCGGCATTGTCGGCGGGCACTGCTCGGACAACAACCTGCTGCCATCCGAATACCACCTGACCGGCGAAGGCGTCGCGACCGGCCCCTGGGAATTCCGGGCGAAGGTGCGCGAGAACATCAAGTACGGGGTCGACCTCATCAAGACCTGCTCCACGGGCGGCGTCTTCTCCAAGGGCACTGCGCTCGGCGCGGCCCAGGGCACGCTGGAAGAACTGACGGCGGCAGCGGAAGAGGCCCACGCCCGCGGCCTGAAGATCGCAAGCCACGCGCACGGCACGGTCGGCATCAGGAATGCCATCCTCGCGGGCATCGACACGGTCGAGCACGCCTCGATCCTCGACGACGAGACAATCGAACTCGCCAAGGCGCACGGCACCTGGCTGTCCATGGACATCTACAATACCGAATACACCCTCTCCGAAGGCGAGAAGAACGGCGTGCTCCAGGAGTCGCTGGACAAGGAGCGCTCGATCTCGAAGATCCAGCGCGACAGCTTCACCCGCGCCGTGAAGGCCGGGGTGAAGATGGTGTTCGGCTCCGACGCCGGCGTCTATCCGCACGGCCTCAACGGCAACCAGTTCTCGCGCATGGTCACCTTCGGCATGACGCCGATGCAGGCACTGCAGGCCGCGACGGTGAATGCCGCCGACGCGCTCGGCAAAGCGGGGGTCGTTGGGTGTGTAGATGTCGGCTGCTCGGCTGATTTCGTGGCCGTCAAAGGCGATCCGCTGGAAGACATGTCCATCCTCAGCGATGTGGACTTCGTGATGAAGGAAGGCGTCGTCTACAAGATTGGCGGAAAAGCCCAGGGCGACGCGCTCTAGTCCGGCGGTACCCCATGGAATTTCACGACTTCCCCCCCGTCACGACCTATGCGGCGCCTTTCTTCGTGCTGTCCGTTGCCCTGGAATGGTGGGGCGTGAAGACCGGGCGGTTCCAAGGCCGGTATGAGACGAAGGACGCCTTCACCTCGCTGGCGATGGGCATCGGCAATGTCGTCGTGAATACGCTGACCGCGACGCTCTTCTTCTGGCTACTGATCGTTGCCTGGCCCTACCGGGTGTTTACCCTGCCTTATACCTGGTGGAGCTTCCTGGCCTGCTTCGTGCTGTATGACTTCATCTATTACTGGAAGCACCGTTTCGCCCACCGGGCGCGCTGGTGGTGGATGGAGCATGTCACGCACCATTCCTCGGAGCACTACAATCTGACGACCGCGCTGCGCCAACCCTGGTTCGGCCCGTTCACCGGGCTCTACATCCTCGGCCTCCCGATGGTGATCCTCGGCTTCCACCCCTACCTCATCGGCTTCGCGGCCGGCTGGAACCTGCTCTACCAGTTCTGGATCCACACAGAGGCGATCAACCGAATGCCGAAATGGTTCGAGGCGGTGATGAACACGCCGTCGCACCACCGCGTGCACCACGCGACCAATCCGCGTTACCTCGACACCAATTATGCCGGTGTCTTCATCATCTGGGACAAGATGTTCGGCACCTTTGTCCCCGAACTCGACGCGGATAAACCGGTCTACGGGATCGTCAAACCGGTCGGCTCCTACAATCCCTTCACGGTCGCCTTCCATGAATTCATTGCCCTGATGCGGGACTGCGCGAGCGATGGGGTCCGGCCGGACAAATGGTTCGGCCGCATGATCAACGCACCGGGCTGGAGCCCGGATGGCCACCACAACCGCTCGGTCGAGCTGAAGCGCGCCTATGTCGACGCCCACCCCGACCAGGCAGGACAGCCGGGACTGCCCAATGACTGACACCGAAGCCCTCATTCACCGCTACTACGAAGCCTTCAATGCGAGAGACTGGGAAGGCATGCTCGCCTGCCTCGCCGAGGATGTCCGGCATGATGTGAACGAGGGCAATGCCCGCGGCGGCAAGGACCGGTTCCGCGAATTCCTCGCCCATATGGACACCTGCTACAGCGAGCAGCTGACCGACATGGCAATCATGGTGTCCCGCAACGAACGGCGCGCGGCGGCCGAGTTCATCGTCAACGGCATCTACAAGACCACCGATGGCGACCTGCCGCCAGCACATGGGCAAACCTACCGCCTTCCCGCCGGGGCGTTCTTCGAGGTCGAGGATGGCTTCATCCGGCGCGTCACGACCTACTACAATCTCAGCGAGTGGATCCGGCAGGTCTCGTGAACATCCGTCCGCTTTCAGGCGCAGACCTCGACGCGGCGCTGCCCGCGCTCGCCCGCCTGCGCATCGAAGTCTTCCGCGCGTATCCCTACCTCTATGCAGGCTCACTCGCCTATGAGGAGACCTATCTGCGCAAGTTCGCTCAGGCGAAGGATGCCTTCATCGTCGCGGCAGAAACAGAGGACGGCGAGATCGTCGGCTGCGCCACCGGCTCCGGCATGGACGACCAGCACGCCGAGTTCGCGCTGCCGCTGAGCGCCGCGGGCTACGACCTTCCGACGACCTTTTATTTCGGAGAGTCAGTCCTGTTGCCAGACTGGCGCGGCAAGGGGATCGGACACGCCTTCTTCGACGCCCGCGAAGCGCATGCCATCGCCCACAGCTACAAGCGCGCCTGCTTCTGCGCCGTCGAACGCCCTGACGACCACCCTCAACGCCCCGAGACCTACTCGCCGCTCGACTCATTCTGGCAGTCGCGCGGTTACCGGAAACTGCCCGGCGTGACCGCGCACTTCACCTGGCCGGAAGCGCCCGGCGAGCCTGAGGTCAATCACACCATGGTTTACTGGCTGAGGCAGTTCTGACGCTTTCCGCAACGTCTCCGCTGGACGCCACCACCAGTGTGAGTATGGTCACGCCTGACTATTTCAAGGGGCCGGTCACAAGCGCCCCCGGAAGTTCGTGAGGAGACACCGGAATGCATCCCCATCACCACGCCAAGACCAATCCGGACAAGCCCGCCTACATCATGGCCGGCTCAGGTGAGACCGTCACCTATGGCCAGCTGGAAGCACGCTCCAACCAGGTAGCTCATGCCCTGCGCGGCGTAGGCTGCAAGCCAGGCGACACGATCGCGCTGTTTGCCGAGAACTCGCCGCGCTATTTCGAGATCTGCTGGGGCGCCCAGCGCGCAGGCCTATATTATGTCGCCATCTCCTCGCGCCTCACCGCGCCGGAAGTGGAATACATCCTCTCGGACTCCGGCGCGAAACTGTTCATCGCGGGCGCGTCCAAGCGCGCCGTCGCCGAGGAGGTGAAGGCCCTCACCAATCTCGAACATTACTGGTCCATCGACGGTCCGATGCCCGGCTTCGCACAGCTGGAACAGCTTCGGGGCGAGTTCCCGGAGACCCCGATCGCGGACCAGACCGCCGGTACGGATATGCTCTACTCTTCCGGCACCACCGGCCGGCCGAAAGGCATCCGCCCGCCGCTGGAGCCTGACACACCGATCGACGACACGAATGTGCTTATCCAGATCCTGCAAGCCTTCTCTGGCGCGGGTACGGACAGCGTCTACCTGTCGCCCGCCCCGCTCTACCATGCCGCCCCGCTGCGCTACTGCATGACCTTCATGAAGCTCGGCGCCACGCTGGTCATCATGGAAAAATTCGACGCGGAGTCGCTGCTCGCCAATATCGAAAAGCACAAGGTCACCCACATCCAGATGGTGCCGACCATGTTTGTGAAGCTGCTCAAGCTGCCTGAAGAGGTCCGCAAGAAATACGACGTGTCCAGCCTGAAATGGGTTGTGCACGCGGCGGCGCCTTGCCCGGTGCCGGTCAAGGAACAGATGATCGAATGGTGGGGCCCCATCATCGACGAATACTATGCCGGCTCCGAAGGCAACGGCATGACCTGGGCAAAGAGCCCGGAATGGCTGACCCACAAGGGCACCGTCGGCAAGGCCGTTTATGGCGAGGTGAAGATCTGCAACGAAGAAGGTGACGAAGTGCCGGTCGGCGAGGAAGGCCAGGTCTATTTTGCCGGCACCACGCCGCCGAACTATCACAACTCGCCGGACAAGAACGAAGCGGCCCTCAACCCCAAGCACAAGGACTGGTCGTCCCTCGGCGATGTCGGCAAGCTGGATGAAGACGGCTATCTCTACCTGACCGACCGCAAGGCGTTCATGATCATCTCGGGCGGCGTGAACATCTATCCGCAGGAATGCGAAAACATCATGATCACCCACCCGAAAGTGGCCGACGTGGCCGTGATCGGCGTGCCGGATGAAGAGTTCGGCGAGTCCGTGAAGGCCGTCATCCAGCCCATGCCGGGCATCGCCCCTTCCGAGGAGCTGGCGGCAGAGCTGATGGAATTCGCGCAGGCCAACCTGTCGAAGATCAAATGCCCCAAGAGCATCGACTTCGACCCCGAACTGCCGCGCCACCCGACCGGCAAACTCTACAAACGCCTCATCCGCGACCGCTACTGGGGCAAGAAGGACAGCCGGATCGTCTGATACACGCGTATCGCGCAGGCTTGCCGCCGCCCTCAAGGCAGCGCAACATCCCCTGAGAGACGCTAAGAGGCGCAAACTCAGGGGAGAAAGCCATGGTCGCACGTTCCGATTTTCCGGAAGACTTTGTGTGGGGCGCGTCCACCGCATCCTATCAGATTGAAGGCGCACATGATGAAGACGGCCGCGCACCAAGCATCTGGGACGCCTTCAGCCATACACCTGGAAAAGTCATTGGCGGAGCGACCGGAGATGTCGCGTGCGACCATTACCATCGGTACAAGGAAGACGTCGCCCTGATGCGGCAGGCGGGCTTTACCGCCTATCGCTTTTCCGTTTCATGGAGCCGCATCTTGCCCGAAGGGCACGGCGCGGTGAACGCGGCAGGGCTCGACTTCTACGACCGGCTGGTCGACGAATTGCTGGCCAACAACATCGCTCCCTGGCTTTGCCTCTATCACTGGGACCTTCCACTCGCACTCCACGAAAACGGGCTTGGCTGGACCAGCCGGGAAATTGTGCCGTTATTCGCAGACTATGCCGGTCTGCTCGCTGACCGCCTGGGCGACCGGGTCACGCATTGGGCCACCTTCAATGAGCCGAACATGTTCACCATGCTGGGCTATGGCGCCGGTGTGCATGCGCCGGGCATCCGGGACCGGGACCGCTGGCTGGATGCGGTCCATCATGTGAACCTGTCCCATGGTGCTGCCGTAAGGCGCTTGCGCGACCAGCTACCCCGCGGCGCTCAGATCGGATCCGTTCCGAACCTGCAACCCGTGCGGCCGGCCTCTGACAATGACCAGGACAAAGAAGCTGCCGCGAAGATGGACGCCGTGATGAACCGGGCAACGGCCGATCCCGTATTCCTCGGCAAATACGATCCGCTGACGCGCGAATGGATGGGCGACCGGATACGACCGGATGACGAAGCGGCGATCTTCGAACCGCTCGACTGGCTGGGGCTCAACCACTATTCGCCTCACTATGCTGCCGCCCGTGCAAACATGTTCGGCTTTCGCTCCATGGGTCCGCCAGAAGGCGCTGAGAAGACCCTCATGGGCTGGCACGTTGCCCCGGATGCGTTTCGGGAAATTCTGGTTGAGACTTCGAAGCGCTACGAGGTTCCAGTTTATGTCACCGAAAACGGCATGGCTGATGATGTCGAACCGGACAGCCAGGGCCAAGTGAAGGACGACGCCCGGATCTCCTACCTCGACCGTTATCTTGGCGCCCTTCTGGAAGCACGGGCCGAGGGCGCCGACATAAGGGGCTATCTCGTCTGGTCGATGCTCGACAATTTTGAGTGGGCGATGGGCTATGGCCCGCGCTTTGGCGTCGTCCATGTCGATTATGCAACGCAGGTACGCACGCCGAAGGCATCTTACCACTTCCTTGCAGCGCTCGCTCGCGCTAGCCCTGATGCATGACCCAGATCCCGAACCAGCGCCACCTGTTCGACATCCCTGAGGGTGTCGCCTATTTCAACACCGCCACGATGGGGCCGATGACGAAGGCCTCTGTCGAGGCCGGGCAGAAGGGCCTTGCGCGCAAGCTGCACCCGTGGACCATTCCGGATACGGAGTTCTTTGCGGATACCGAACGCCTGCGGCCTTTGCTGGCGGAACTGATCGGCGCCGACACGGACGGCATCGCCTTCTCGCCTTCGGTCAGCTATTCGCTGGCCGCGGCAGCGCGGAACCTGCCCCTGTCGAAGGATCAGGAGATCCTTGTGCTGGAGGATCAATTCCCGTCCAACGTCTACACCTGGCGGGAGCTGGCGAAGGAGACCGGCGCCACGATCCGCACCATCGGCGCGCACGGAAATGAGACCCTGTCGGATGCCCTGCTCGGTGCCATCGGGCCGCAAACGGGCCTTGTGGCCTGCGCACATGTCCGCTGGACCGACGGGGCAATCCTCGACCTCGCCACCATCGGCAAGCGCTGCCGCGAGGTGGGCGCGGCCCTCGTGCTGGACCTGACGCAGAGCTGCGGCGCGCTGGCCTTCGACGTGAAGGAGGTGCAGCCGGATTTCGTGGCCGTTGCCGCCTATAAATGGCTGCTCGCGCCTTACTCGACCGGCTTCCTCTATGCCGCCCCGCAGCACCGCAGCGGCACGCCGCTGGAGCAAAACTGGATCACGCGGGAAGGCTCGTCGAACTTCGCGCGGCTGATCGACTATACCGACAATTACGGCCCCGGCGCTCAGCGCTTCGACATGGGCGAGCGGTCCAACTTCGCCCTCCTGCCGGCCTTCGAGTCGGCAATCCGGACAGTCCTCGGCTGGGGCGTGGCCAACATCCAGGAGACGCTCGGCGCGCGGAACACGGCGCTGGCCGAACAGCTTGCCGGCATCGGTCTCGACTGCCCGCCGGCAGCCGAGCGCGGCGCGCACTATCTCTGCCCGCTCCTGCCGGAGAGTGTTCCGGCCGACCTGACCGCCCGGCTGAAGGAAGACGGCATCTTCGTCTCGCGCCGGGGCGACCGCCTCCGCATCACCCAGCACCTGTTCACCAGCGACGGCGATGTAGAGCATTTTATTGCCAGATTAGGTCATCATCTGGCCGGCTGAAGTCACGGCCTGATCGGGCATAGTCCGGCCTGGTCCGGTATGGTCATGGCGTAGTCGCCGGGTTCACGGGCGCAATTACCCTACCGTCAGGCTTGCCCCGCCGACGCCGACGCGCCAAAACAGGCCAGCACTTTTTAAGGAGGACTCCATGGCTAACCCACGCGTCGTCGCCTTCGATGACCTTGAATCCATTGTAGGTCAGGAGGTCGGCGTCTCCGACTGGCACCTGATCGACCAGGACCGCGTCAACCTGTTCGCCGACGCGACCGGCGACCATCAATGGATCCACGTCGACGTCGAGAAAGCCACCAAGGCCATGGGCGGCCCCATCGCCCACGGCTTCCTCACCCTGTCCCTGTTGCCGATGCTGGGCGCCGAAGTCATGCGCGTGACCGGCACGACCCGCGGCATCAATTACGGCTCCGACAAGGTACGTTTCACCAACATGGTGCCGGTCGGCTCCAAGGTCCGCCTGCGCCAGAAATGCCTGTCGGTTGAGCCGAAAGCTGGCGGCAAGCAGATGAAGATGGAAGCCACCGTCGAGATCGAAGGCCAGGAGCGCCCGGCTCTGGTCGCCGAATCCATCACCGTCCTCTACGCGTAAGGCTCTGAAGACGTGAGACTTTTTCGGCCGCTCCGGGTTCCGGGGCGGCCGTTCTGCTTTTGGTGCTGGTGAAAATCGCCGCCGCCGCGCCTATATTTCCCTACCCGGCAAAGGAGACCCCACATGACCCAACGCATTGACCGTTCGGACCGCGAGTGGCGGGAACTGCTGACCGAAGAAGAATACCGCGTCGGCGTGAAAGAAGGCACCGAACGCGCCTTCACGCCCGGCAACTACAATGACGAAAAACGGGCCGGCACCTATCACTGCAAGGGCTGCGATACGCCGCTCTGGTCGTCGGAGCACAAGTTCGACTCCGGCACCGGCTGGCCAAGCTACTGGCAGCCGATCACGCCGGACGCGGTCGCCACCAAGACCGACTTCAAGATGATCATCCCCCGCACCGAATGTCATTGCGCCACCTGCGGCCTTCACATGGGCCACGTCTTCAAGGACGGTCCGCCGCCCACGGGCGAGCGCTGGTGTATCAATGGCATCGTTCTGGATTTCCGACCGGAGGCATAAAACCGAACAGCCTCGCAGCCCGCTGATCCATTCCCCATTGAGTTAGGGCCATAAGGATCATCTGGCCCATGAACGCAAATCCCCTCCCGTTTGCTGGCATTACCGCAGCAGCTCCACTCTCAGGATGCCCAATGACCGAAAAAACCAACCTTGCCGTCACGCCGGCCGCTGAAGCAGTCGACGCATCCCCGGCCGTACCAGCGGCAAAGCGCGTGGATTTCGAGATCACCCAGGTTGGCCGCACGCGTGTCGATCCGTATCACTGGATGAAAGACGATGCCTGGCAGGAAGTGATGCGGGATCCATCCGTCCTGCGCGCTGACATCCGGGAATATCTTGAGGCCGAGAATGCCTACACCAAGGCCAATCTCGAGAAGCCGACGGCGGATCTGCGCGAGGCGCTGTTCCAGGAAATGAAAGGCCGGATCAAGGAAGACGACTCCACTGTCCCAGAGATCGATGGCCCTTTCGCTTACTATTCCCGCTACCGTGAAGGCGGCGAATACCCCATCGTCGCCCGCCGGGACGCGGCCGACGCCTTCTCGCCGGATGCCGAAGAAACCATTCTTCTGGACGGCGACAAGATGGCGGAAGGCACCGACTATTTCTCCTTCGGCAACATCGACACCTCGCCCGATCATTCGCTAATCGCCTACGCCCTCGATACGCAGGGCAGCGAGTTCTACACGGTCACGATCACCAATATCGAGACCGGAGAGCCCGCCGCCGCGCCGATCTCCGACAGCTATGGCTCCTTCGAGTGGAGCGAAGACGGCAAGTCTATCTTCTGGGTTCACCGGGACGAGAACGCCCGGCCGGATGCCGTCTACGAGCGGGATCTGGAAACCGGCGAAGACACGCTGATCTATGAGGAGAAGGATCCAGGCTTCTTCGTCGGCGTCTCCAAATCCGCCAATCGCGAGAAGATCTTCGTGACTTCGTCGAACCACACGACAGCAGAGTGGCACTGGTTCGACTCGCGCGAACACGCCCCGACGCTGCATATGATTGCGCCGCGTGAAGACGGCATTGAATACTCCGTCGTTGTCTGGGACGATCAGTTCTACATCACGACGAACTCTGGCGGAGCCGTCGACTTCAAAGTGATGCGAGCGCCCTTCGAAGCGACTTCGCGGGATGAGTGGGAAGAAGTCATCGCACATCGCCCGGGCACGCTGATCCTCGGCCTGCAGGCGCAGAAAGACTACCTTTCCCGAATGGAGCGTGAGAACGGACTGCCACGCATTGTCGTGCGCGCCCGCGCGGATGACGCCGAGCATGAAATCAGCTTCGACGAGGCCGCCTACGATCTGGGGCTCGATTCCGGCTACGATTATGACGTGCCGATGCTGCGGTTCGATTACGCCTCACCGACGACGCCGGACCAGGTCTATGACTATGACCTCAACACGCATGAGCGCATCCTGCGCAAGACGCGCGAAGTGCCCTCCGGCCACAATCCGGACGACTATGTCGCCGAACGGGTCATGGCGCCCAGCTGGGACGGTGTGGACGTGCCGGTCACCCTGCTGCACCGCAAGGACACGCCGATCGACGGCACCGCCCCGATGCTGCTCTACGGCTATGGCTCCTACGGCATCACCATCCCGGCGGACTTCCGCTCCAGCCGGCTCAGCCTGGTGGATCGCGGCTTCGTCTACGCCATCGTGCACCCGCGCGGCAGCATGGCGAAGGGGTACCAGTGGTATCTCGATGGCAAGCTCGACAAGAAGCAAAACACGTTCAAGGATTTCGTGGCGGCCGGACACTTCCTCGTCGACAAGGGCTACGCCGCGCCGGACAAGGTGGTCGCCATGGGCGGTTCTGCAGGCGGCCTGCTGATGGGCGCTGTCGCGAACATGGATCCGGACCTGTTCGCCGGCATTATTGCGGCGGTGCCCTTCGTGGACGTGATCAATACCATGTCGGATGAAAGCCTTCCGCTGACGCCGCCGGAATGGCCCGAATGGGGCAACCCGCTGACCAGCGCCGAAGACTATGACCGGATCGCCGCCTACAGCCCTTATGACAATGTCACGAACCAGGCCTACCCGGCCATGTTCATCACCGGCGGCCTGTCAGACCCGCGCGTGACCTATTGGGAGCCGAGCAAATGGGCGGCGAAGCTGCGCCACGACGCACCTGATGGCGGCCCTTACTTCCTCAAGATCAATATGGAAGCGGGCCACGGCGGTGCCTCGGGCCGGTTTGAAGGTCTGAAGGAAGTCGCCACCGAATACGCCTTCGCCCTCGCCGCTGTCGGTCAGGTTGAAGAGGTGGATCTGTCCAGGAAATAAGGATTTCGGAGTTACGACCATTTCTCCGCGCAGCGGAGAAATGGTCGGAGCGGCGGGATTCGAACCCACGACCCCTAGTCCCCCAGACTAGTTTGACCTCAAAACCGAACATCAACACCCTCGGGGCGATACATAGTTAATACATTGAATATCCATTCCTTTTCATGGGCGATTTTTTCTATGGAGATGGACAGGGATATACTGGATTGGGCTTGAAGTGGGGGCATATCGGGGGCATGTAGCTTGCTCTTGGGGGACATACAGCTCCCCACATGCCCCACTTCAGGACCCTCCTCATGGCCACCCCAACGCCCCACAAGCGTCTCACACAGGCAGCAGTCGATGCCCTCCCCCCGATTGGGAAGAAGTACCGGCAAGCAGACAACCAAGTGAAAGGGCTCTTTGTCCGGGTCACAGCTGCGGGACACAAAGCCTACGAAGTTCGGCGGCGGATACCGGGAGGCAGAGGTCGCGTTGAATACACCATCGCGGACGCCGCAGACATAACCCTTCAGGAAGCGCGCCGCAGGGCGGGCATAGAGTTGGCGAAGATTGGGGACGGAAGGAACCCGCTTGAGGAAAGACGGGAGGCGGAGAAGGAGGAGAAGGCGCGCAATGCCAATACCCTCTCCGGTCTCATAGACCTCTACCGTAACTCGAGCGACTACCGGGAACTGAAGCAGAGCACCCGCAACCTCTACGACCAGTACCTGAACACCTACATAGCGGAAGAGTGGGGAGAGACTCCCTACGCAGACATCAAGCGTGGCCGGGTGGCGGAATGGGTAGATCGGCTCCGGTATGAGCGCAGCCCGAATGTCGCCGCTAGCGCACGCAGCATCCTTAGTGGGGTGTGCACCTTTGCGGTGTCCCGAGACCTGCTTGAATACAACCCGGTACAGGGTGTGAAGCTACCGAAAGGCTCCAAGGGCAAAAGAGGCCGCGTCCTGAGCGATGTGGAGCTGGTCGCACTCTGGAGCGCCATCGACGCGCAAGACTGCATGCAGCAGACCACCGCCGATATGCTGCGCTTCCTGATGCTGGTTCCGCCGCGCAGAGGCGAAGTGGCGGGAATGCGGTGGGATGAGGTGGACCTGCCTGAGGGCCTTCTGGTCGTCCCCAGTGAGCGCATGAAAGGCAATCGCCAACACGACCTCCCCCTAAACGCCTCCGCAGTGGACCTCCTCAGGGAGCGTAAGGAGCGGCTTGAGAAGGAAGCTAAGGAGGCGGGACTACAGTTGCTGCCGTGGGTCTTCCCGAATGCCAAGGGAGATGGCCCGATGGAGGGCAAACGTGTGAAACGTGTGTGCGACCGACTGCGCGACAAGTGGCACAAGGAGCGCGAAGAGGTTGAGGGCCGGGAGATCGAGAAAACCAAGGCGCAGAACTTCGGGCCTCACGACATCCGACGCACCATCACCACCCGCCTCATGGCCTTATCAGCCAAACGCGGCTTCCACCCTGCGCACGTTGAGCGCCTGCTCAGCCACGCCGTCGATAGCGGCAAGGCAATCTCCCACTACGACCATCACGACTACATGGCGGAAAAGCGCGAGCTGGTGGACATCTGGGAGACAGAGTTGTTGCGCATCGTGGGTGGCACTGAACCACCGGAGAACGTGGTGCCGCTGAGACCCGTGAGCGCTGCAAACTGAGCCACATGAGATTGACCGAGGGCGCTGTGCCCGAGGCGATGAACCCGGGATGACCCGGTGACCTTGAAGACCCCAGAAAGGGAAACGTAGATGAAGACGATTGGTTTTGAACTGGAGAGGTTCGGAGTGGGTGTCAGGGCCTATCGCGGTCTCCACCTGGCCCACCTTGGCGCACTGCGCGTGTGGGTGGAGGATAGCTGGATTGGGGACGCCGGGCGGGCTGTCCACGCTGAAACCCGGATCGGCTACGCGTTTGGTGCCGTATGGGCGTTCGGGCGGATGTTCGCCGTGGAATGGTCGCCTAAAGTCTAGCGCCTCCGCGTCTATGGAGAGCGCCTCGCTGGGGCGTTTTCTTTAGCTGTGGATAGTTGACCATCACCAACAAATGTCGCCGACGCACAAAGCTACTCACAGCTTTTGTTCGACAGATGTTCGCGATAGGTTGGGCTCTTCCGCGACTCACGTTGTTGTTTAGAGCTGGAACACTCTGGGGAATGGCCGACACATGACCAAGACTGTAATTGACCTTTTCTGTGGGGCCGGTGGCCTGTCTGAGGGCTTCAGGCAAGCGGGATACCATGTCGTTGCTGGCAATGACTTTGACACCGCCGCTGGCGAGACCTTCGCTAAGACCCACAAGGAAGCGACATTCCTTCCCGGCCCTATCGAAAACATCACCCCCAAGGACTTCCTGAAAGCTGGCCAGATCAAAGCCGGACAACTGGACGTATTGATCGGAGGCCCACCGTGCCAAGGGTTCTCGGTCTACAACCACCAACGCGGGATGCACGACCAGCGCTCCTCTCTATACCTCGAATACCTACGCATCGTGGACGGCCTGAAGCCGCGATGGGTCGTTCTAGAGAACGTGACGGGCATCAGCTCTGCGGGCGGCGGGGAAGCTGTGAGAGCCATCATCAAAGGCTTCTCCGAGCTTGGCTACCAAGTCGAAGCGCGCACGCTCAAGGCTGAGGAATATGGCATCCCACAAGAGAGGCGTCGGGTCCTGTTCGTCGGGAACCGCGTGGGCCTTCCGATTGGATGGCCAGAGCCGACCCACGGCCCCAGCCTAAAGCCGCTGGTGACTGTGCGGGATGCGATTGGCGACCTGCCTCTTCTGGAGAATGGCGAAGAGTTCGGAGGCAAGGCCTACCGCAGCGCTCCGAAGTCGGACTATCAGAAGGCAATGCGCGCACAGTGCAAAGCCGTCACGAACCATGCCGCTCCACGACTTGGGGCGATCAATATGGAGCGCCTGCAACACATCCCCCAAGGCGGTTCTTGGCGGGACATCCCGTTTGAGCTGCTGCCTAAAGGAATGAAGAGGGCCAAAAGATCTGACCACACCAAGCGATACGGACGCCTTACGTGGGACGGCCTCTCCTCCACAATCCTGACCAAGTGTGACATCCACTGGGGGGCGTACATCCATCCAGAGCAAGATCGCGCAATCACAGTTCGCGAAGCCGCGCGCTTCCAATCATTTCCTGATTGGTTCGAGTTCACCGGCTCGAGAACTGAGCAGTATGTTCAGGTCGGAAACGCTGTGCCGCCGCTACTCGGTCGGAAGCTCGCAGAGACTATTTTTCGGGTAGAGGCTGGAGAGGTTGCAACCCCATTTGAACTGCAACTAACCGGTTAGAATAGACGCCGCAGCTCTTCCGCTCGTGATTTCAGCGCGCGCTCATATACACCGATTTCTGGCAAGTTTCTCGGAGAGACGAAGGCGAAGGCCAACTGCTCAACAGACGTGGTCATGGTCCGCGCACGAACTAGCGGGTGAGTACCATCAGGCTTGGTGGGACCAAGAGTGTAGGTGTGAAAGGTGATTGTGCCTGGCCCTTTCGGATATTCCAGCAAATCTCCGCCGACCCGCGCCAAAATCTTATCATAAACCTGATCCGGCAACACGAAGAACAAACCGTGTTGGGCCAACTGTTCCCGCCGCAGCGCATGCCCCTTATAGATCAGCTGAGGGAGAATCCGCTTGTTCACATTCTCCCAGTTGTACCCGGCATTCGTGCTTTCTTTGGACTGGTCTGGGTTCTGTCCCTGAGTCAATGAATAATAGTGGTCAGCAGCATTCCGGTAATTGTTGGTTGTGTCGATGGTCTGAACCTCAACCGCGACCAAAGACAGCGGCTCCAAGTCGGGCCCGACATGAGACAAAATGAAGTCGATCTTAAACGTTCCGCCCGAAGAATCCTCCGCCGCAGGGGCCGTAATGCCCACTTCCCCGCCCCACCCTTTGCCGTAGACCAGAACTTCATAGCCGGTCAGCGCTCCATTAGCCCTACGCTCAGCAGCTTTCTCAGGTGTGATTAGATCGGCACTAGCGCCAAAGCACCCCATCGCGATCTCAGACAAAGTCTCATAGTGGTCTGCATAAAGACGGTTTGGGCAGATAATCACTGGCTCCCCGCCCACAGGTTGCAGGGAACATGCCCCGCGCACCTTTATGCACTTCGCGTCGATAAACGGGCACCACCGCAGGGCCGCATTGTCTCGACTTATTTGAGCGCCCGGCGCGGCCCCATGAAACTCAACAATTGTCGTTGCCATTGAGCGCCTCCGCACCGCTTCGCTACCAAAGATAGCCTAGGGCGATTCGGAATGAGTGCCGCACAAACCCGACAGGCGTTGAGATAAATCAGCCGCCTATTCCACTTCCTCATCCAGGAACCAATTGTGGATTTCAATCAGGCGGTAGCTCTTCAGCGATGTCCCTTCGCGGACCGCCTCAAGCGTCACATCAAAGACAATCTGCGAGTAGTCTTTACCCGCCACGATGTCAGCCAGCTCATCGGCCAAATGCTCCGTCTGGTAAGTAAGAGTCTTCGGTTTGTCGTCGATGTCTTTAACGACCGCCTTATGTCCAGTGCGCTCTTTGGAGGCGACGCGCGGGTCCTGATTATGCTGATAGAGGCGCATCAATACCCGGCGCGGTTTAGTCGATTCCAAGTCATCCAATGGCAAGGCCACCTTCGGCTCTGGAGACAGTCGACCAACCTTTTCAACAATCTCTCGCGCTTCTTGCTTGGTGATCACGAGCGACCGCTCGGAGCCATCTGGCGCAGCCTCCTTATAGGCAAGACGCAAGCTACCGTTGTCGGAAGCCGCTACCGAGCGCACCATGTCAACGATATGCCCCGCCTCTTTCTCCGCTAGAGGAGGCAGTGCGGAGCCACTCCCAAGCAGCCCGTCGATGTACAGTTTGGTCGTTTCGTAGAATTGCTTGAGAATGATGACTTGATCCATCATCCCGATTGTTGCGGCGGCGAAATTTACGAATATGCACCCCTGCCCAATCTCGTTGATGTAAAATCGAGCGTCAGTCTCCTGCTTGCCGTATGTCGCAAGCACGAAGTCATCGTATTGCTCCGCCATTGAATTGAGGATCACCCCGAGATCCCTAACTTCAACTGGCTCAGCAATATCGATCTTTAGTTGCAGATATCCCCCTACCCGTTCCATGAAACATTGCTACATGATCGAGAACCGAAACGCCAAGTCCAATTCTCGTTTGCCGCGTAGGGAAAACACTCACGGCGGCGCAAAAGAGCCCTTGGATGGGATCTTGGAGCATTGTTGGGGACGATGAAAGGACCTCGCGCCTCTCCTAATTGGCACGCCATTCTCATAACTTCGTGGCAACCTCCCTGAGAGAAACTACGCGTCTTGTAGCACTGCTGAACGCATCTGGATGCGAGGACAGAGCATGAAACACAAATCAGCGCATACCCGTGTCAATTGAGGAGAAACCCGCATGTTCTTTCGGCAAGCCACGACGGCAATACTCGGCGCGCTTTGTATATGGCCTGCATATGCAGACCCTTGCGAAGGAAAGCTACCCGCCAAAGCTGGTACCGTGTTCACAGGCACCGTTCGCTACATTGTCGATGGAGATGGCATTTGTGTTGGCGCAACGTCTGATCCGAACACCTGGGTTGAAGTTCGTCTAGCGGACTTCGATGCCCCCGAGCTTAAGACCCAGGAAGGCCGACAAGCAAAGGAGGTGATGACCCAACTGGCAATGGGAAAGCAAGCATCATGCGTAACAAGGCCTGGGCGCAGTGGGCGCACCACATCCTACGACCGCGTGATAGCGAGCTGTAAAGTTAGCGGGGCCAGCTTGGCGAGCCTCATGCGGGGAGCAGGGGTCAAAGAGGGCGGCAACTGAGACCTAAGCGTCTAGATGCAAAACCGCCTCAAGCATGGTCTCGGGAACCAATGAAAATTCTTTGTCGTACCAATACCCCTCGTCTCTAAGCTTTATGAGAATTGAAGTCTCCAAGTCATGGGCCTCTTCTTCATCAGCACACGGCCTTAAAGCTTGAACCTCCCACCCCACAGAAGCGCCAGAGGGGAGACCGGAATTCAATTCCGCAGCACGCCGCACAGGGTCTTTAGATCGACCGACCTTGGCCAAGGCCAGCCCCGGCTTCAGTTCCGGGATAATGTCGTGAGCATTTCCAACCAACTTCATCAAATACACGTAAGCTGGACCTGTTTCGTATACGAACACTTTCCTCCCTTGGCTAGGCGGAGGCCCCCTTCTCCACCCGCGCTTGGCTGATTGAGCCGGATTGGAAGAGAAAGAGTAATCCAATTCAGCACCCGCTTGCGCAGGCGCCCCACTTGAGAGCTTCCACTCAACCTGCACCGGTATGCTATCTACCACGGATTTCGCGACTACCTCTCCGGCGTACTCAAAGCGATCCCTTTCTTCTTCCCGCCAGAAGAAATGAACGGGGAACTTGCCTGAGATCATCTCCTGAATACTCTCATGTTGCAGGCTCGACGCCGTTTTGCCAAACCAGAGAAAATTTGAACCAACTCTCTCATTGGGATAGTTGTGCCCAGTGCGCCCAGCCTCTCCAATATTGCAAAAGATAAAATATTGATCCTGCCACCGGAAATATCCCGTGGTAAAATCTCCACCTGTATGTTTTCCCTCTGGGTACGCAATCAATATAGCTACGTCGGCTCTCGTATACCGAAATCCGGGCACCAAACCTTGGGATGGGTTTTCGACTAACCTCCACGCAAGCCGGTTATGCCAAGGAGTTAGATCTTCGCCAGCTATGAGAGCTTTAGCGTACTCTGCGTTTTCCTTGTTCTGGATAATTTGAAACGTTTGCTCTGTACTCAGAAATTGCTTTGCCTTTGGGTGAAGCTGGCTCCAAACCAGCGGCTCACCCAGCTCATTCTTATTAGACCAGGGTTGGCAAGGTTTGTGGCACTCGAAAACCCTGAGCTCTTGATAAGGCACAACACGAGCGGTTTCATCGATCACTGCGGGCGCTTCGGAAGACTTAGTCCACCACAGCGCATCTCCGTCCCGATGTATCCAAATATCTCCTGAAGACCCTGAAAGCTCGGTCATCAAGTTGAACCATCGAGATGCAGTTTGTCTAGGAACCGGCTTCCCGCCCGCCGTCAGTCTCTTCTCCTGACACAGCGCTATGTAGGCCTCTTTCTCGTTAGCGAGCCAAAGCGGGTGCGTGTCTTCATCATTCATGGTGGCGATGGTCGCACCATCCCTACACCTCGGCCAAGCGTAGTTCTCGCGCCCGAAGTTTGCGACGTATACTTTCGACATAACTCCACTCCCGTTGAGACAAAGCCGAAGCTATCCGACCAATGTTCAGCAGTTCCTTAAAGGCGAAAGTGATTTCCATTTAAATTGACGCCGATGACTGCACTGTGATTGAGCCAGCTCCGCAGCAATTGGCCCCAGAGCTGGCTCTGCCATGCGCTAGCGGCTGCCCGACGGAACAAGCTTTTCTGAAGGAATCGCGCCGTTCCAACGGATCGCGGCTTCTGGTGCCATCGAAAGAATTTCACGTTCAAGCGCTTTGAGGAAATCAACACCTACCTCTACCCTCCCCAGTGACAGTTCCGGAAACGGTACATAAGTGACGCCACAGTTAGTCCGCACGAAGTCGTGGCGCTCTTTCACGGGAAGATGTGAATAGTGCCTGCTAAACATGTGACTCCGATCAGGCGATCCACTCACATGCTTGTAGAACACCCGGTCGAACAGATCGCTTGCCATCCCATGGTAGCGTGGCTTCCGCTCATGGTCCCACAGCCAGTAAAGTCCAGGCGTCTTTTTGGGGATGCTTTTCAAAGGCTGAGGCTTCTGCTGCAAAAGCTGCCTCAAAAATACCTCTGCACACGTAGTAATATCCATAGTCGTTCCTTTCCATTGGCCAACAGAAAGGCGGCTACGACATGTCACCGCCTCGTCAGCGGTTACCTATTATGCACACAGAAGCGCCCATGTATGTTGGCAAATTTTCAGACCTCATTTTCTATGTTTTCAAGGCACTATGACCCCAAAAAGGCCTAGTGCATGTTTTGTTCACCCGGTTTCCCCCTCTGGTTGCTCTCCTATTTGGTGTACTTTGCGAGTTTTATTTCTCCATATGGGGGAATCTAAATGCGCATCAAACTCTGGGCCTTTGATACCGTTCATGTGGACCTGGAAGACAGGGACGTCAGCGTCACGGTTGTCCACGGCATCACCGGTACGGAGGTGAATATTCGCTTCCGCGTAACGCCGGAGCAATTGAAAGGGCCAGTGGAGAACCTACGCCCCAAGCTCGAACACCTCGCCACGCACAGGCTGTTAGATCTCAGTTCGTTCCTTGAACATCCGGATTGAAGGCGCGCGAGCGGCCCGCCCGCTACGCGAAAACCCCATAGTGACTCCAGGGAGTCCGTGGAGAGGAGTCTGGGATCATTCGTGGGCACAGAGTCAGAACGGGCTAAAGACTCTCAGCGGGCTTTCAGGAGGCACCTGGAAGAGCAAGACCAGCGGAGCGTTTAGCGGGAAGATGCGGGGCCAGGTGGGAGCGTTAATGCGAAAGCGCTTAATGTGCCACAGTATAAGAGAGGAAAGCGAGCCATCTACTGCCCGGATGTTCAAGAGGGCAGTATTGTGAGTGAGTAAAAGGTAGAGCCTCCTCCCGCAGTACCCCCTCCCTCCCCCGCTCAATGACCTACCGTCTAGTGGGCGCTAGGCTATTAGCGCCGTATATGGAGACCGCAGACCTCAAGGGTTAAGGGGAGGAGGTCTATATGGATGTCGTATAAGGAGAGGAAGGCGTTCAGCGTGGACCATAGGAATGTGTCGGCGTTTATAGAGACCCGCCTCCATTTACGAAGTGGCCGGTAATTGACCGCAGTATAAGAGAGGAAGTTCCCGCTTCGCCCGTAGTGAACGGTTGCAATATATGGTGGCCTCCGCCGCCTTACTGCCCAGTACCAACCTGAACAAAGCCCCACCGTATATGAGAGGAAGTCGTCCACCACGCCAGTAGCTAAGTGCCCGCGTTTGTAGAAACCTCCACTGCCGCGCCGAACCTCTGCAAACAAAGCACACCCGTATATGAACACGGGGCGCCCGAAGCGGGTCGACCCTATATTAATGCCGTATATGGAGACCAGCCTCGGTTAACGAAGGGGGCGGTATATGCCCCCCGTATGTGAGAGGCAGCCTTCTAGCCCGCAGGCATTTGGTTGCAGTATACGGAGACCTCCTCTGCCGCGCCGAACCGGCCCAAACAAAGCCCCTCCGTATATGAGCAGGGACCGCCCGAGTGGTCAGGCTAACAGCCCCCAACAACTTCGCTCAGTGTGTGAGAGGAAGCCGCTTGGTCGCCCGCTTGGATATGACCCACGTATGTGGACACCCCTTGCTCGGAGGGGCCGGTTAACGGGGGGCGTTTATATGCCCTCCCAATAGGGGGAATGAAGGCAAAGCGCCCCAGCTAACCGCCCTCACTTTAACTGCGGTCGTATATGGAGCACGTATAAGGAGCCCGCATGACCACCACGCGGAAGCCACCAGTTATGTAGGGCCGGTATATGGAGGTCGTATATGGAGACCCGCGTTCAGCAGCTACTGTGCGCGTATAAGACCAGCTCACCGCGCGCCAGTTAACGACAGTCGATTATCTTACTACCGTATATGGACACCGCCGCCCATCTCAGTCGAACTCAGTCGAATAACTTAGGTGAGTATATGGACACCCTTTCGCTAGTGTCCCTCCACGCTACCTCCCAAGAGGCCCTCTCAGTTCAAGGCTGAGCGAGCCTCTCCCTCCTGCCCTAGGTCGCCCCGACTAACACCCCTCGGGGCAATCCCTCAAACCATCGCACCGCAACTTCTCTCTCCATAGAGGGAGGAGAGCGCGTGCCTTGCAATGAAAGAAACAACCACATGACTATTGCACGCTTCGCCCTCAGCGATATCGCTGTAGAGCCCAGCATCCAATCCCGGTCCTCCCTTATTCACCCCCCGACCGTGACCCGCTACAGGAACACTGTGAGGGCGGCTGGTGGGGATGTTGAGCTGATCCGGCTCCCGCCCGTCACGCTCGCCCGTCTTGGTCCTTCAACTCTCTATCTGGTCGATGGCTTCCACCGCTACGCCGCCCACGAGGCGGAAGGCGTGGAGACGATAGCGGCCCAGGTGGTGGAGGTGGGGAGTGTTGAGGAGGCGAAATGGCTGGCCGCTCAGGGCAACCTCAGGAACGGTCTGCCGCTCACACCGAAGGAATCTCGCGAGGCGTTCCGACGCTTCATCTGTGCACGGTGCCATGAGAAGGCCGACCCGGAGGCCAAACCGGGGGTGGTCAGGCAGAGACCCAAACCCAACGTGATGACTCTTGGGGAGATTGGGATGGAGTTGGGCAAGCCAAAGTCCACCATTCACAGATGGATGGAGAACGACTTCCCCCGCATCCACCGCAGCCTCTACGGCAAGGGACAGGAGGAACCCGTTGATTGGGACTCATCTTCCTGCACCGCCCCTCCGCCGATGCGCGAGCTTACCCCTCTGGAAGTAGTGAACCTGTCTTTGGAGAATGTTGAGCGCATTCTCAATGGGCAGGCCACCTCTACAGCACGCGGGAAGCTCCTGGAGCGGCTGGCCTCCACGCTAGCAGACGCCGCCTTGCCCGCCCGGCTGAAGGATGAAGAGGCCACGCTCAACGTCACCCTTGAGGATGCCCTTTTCGGGACGCGTAAGGTGGTGGTTAGGGTGAGTGTTGAGGAGGTGTCTGCCTCCTAACGCCCACCCCTCTCCTCCTCCAAACCCCCAGTAACTACGGGCAATCTAGAGAGGTGTCCCATTTGGGATACTACAGTCTACACCTCTACCCAAAAGCCCAATAACGACGGGCGATCTGGCGATTTCTCGCAAATCTCTGGTCGCCACTCCCTCACAACCACCGCACCTGCCCTTTAAGCGCCCTCCTAGGGTCGCCCGCGCATGTGCATTGCGCTCCCACGAGTGTGGGTAGCCATTCTGATGGAACAACAACATGACCAAACCAACACCTACCAGCTTCACCACCTGCAAACGCGCAGCAGTGCGAGCCCTTCGACAAGCCCAAGGCCGTATTGAGCGAGGCGATTGGAAGGCCGTCGCAATCCTCATTGAGGAAGCCCGCGCGAATGCCGCTCAGTGTGCAGACATAGAGGGCCAAGTGCGATGAGTAAGCGCAGCAATCATAGAGCACAGCCCAGCGTCTCCCTTCGAATGTGGGAGGCGGAGTTGCCGCCCGCAAAGGAGGAAGCATTGGACTACATGAGGAAAGCAGCGGAGAAGGTTGCAGCCGGTGAGTACGCCGCCGCTGCTGGGTCTCTTCGCGGTGCCGCTGCTTGCATAGACCATTGCGCTCGGATCAAGGGGCAGTCGTGATGGGAAAACCAACAGCCACGCGAATGACCAAGAAGCCCCAACAGAGCACACCTGTGCGGCGTCAACGCCTCAACTATGAGAAGCTGTTTGCCGAGGCCGATGCTGAGCTTGAGGCCATGTTCGGTGATGGAGCATTGAAGCGGTGGAGAGCGGAAGCCGATGCCCAGTTTGAGCGTAGCCGCAAGGCGCGTGAGACTCGGGAAGCAGACAAGCGCGAAAGGCTTTCCCAACACAATCGTTCCCGGCACCCGAACAGGGGGAAGACCAGTGCGCCTCAGCGGGGACGCTGGGTGTGGAGTGAGGAGGTTCCCATCTCTCCCGAGGAGTCCCTGCCTCCAGCCTACCCTTGCCTTATGTGCGCCGCGCGCGGGGTGAGGGCAAAGCGCCTTCACCGTCTCCGCGTACTAGGCTTCGAACAGTCCGCCGCAGAGAAGCTAGCCGCGCTAGACGGGCACCCGCCAGAGAGCCGGTTCCTCTTCAAGTGGGACATCCGCGAGGACCGGGAAAACGAAGCGGATGTGAAGCGCCGCTGGACCAATGCCCAACAACGCATCCGAAGGGGTGAGAAGCGCAGAGCTGCCCACAAGGCGGTGACTACAGGGTGAGTTGAGGGGGAGGGTCGGAATGTTTTTGGGGTCAAATTTCTGAGCCCCAGAAGATATGCGGAGACAGCGACATACCCCCGTCTCCCCCGGTCACGCATATATAACGCCCTTCCCACTCGCGACCCGACGCCCACCAACCTAGTCCCAGTCACATCACAAAGGCCCGTCTCTCCCTGACCCGGAGCGGCGGGCTTTCTTATGCTCAAAGGAATCGTATCTATGGAACTCGCTCAGGCTTATGACCCTGACCAACTTCTCACGCAGGAAGAGGCTGCCTCCCTCCTCGCGATCAAACCCGACACGCTCGCCCAGTGGCGCACACGCGGCCAAGGCCCGGCATTCTGCAAACTCGGCAGGGCCATCCGATACCCTCGCCGCACCCTAGTTGCTTACTGTGAGGAACGGGTCTGCTCCAATCCGGTGGAGGCGAGGAAGCATAAGCGCGCCTGAGGAGCGACGAATGCCCCTCAAATCGCTCTCGGTGGGGGCATATTGGGGGCACGCCCCATGCCGCAGCCGCCCCAACAACCCCTAATGCCTTGAAAATAATGGTCGGAGCGGCGGGATTCGAACCCACGACCCCTAGTCCCCCAGACTAGTGCGCTAACCGGACTGCGCCACGCTCCGACGAGAGCGGCTTGTAACCAAGCCGCCCTATGTGTGCAACGAATTATGTGGGTTCAGGCTGCGCGCCGTCCGAGTGCCGTGTCGATCCGGCTTTTGATGCCGGTCAGCTCCGTCAGCGCATCTTCCAGACGGGCACGCCGCGCATCGGTCAGCCCCTCGGCGGTTTCATCCGAAAAAGCCTTCGCGACGGTCTCCTGAAGGTCCCGCGCCGGGCTGCTGCCTGCCGGAGCACCGGCCCCAAGTGTCGCCTCACCTGAAAGGACTGCCGCCATGCCCTGCTCTGCGATCAGGGCTTTTGCGCCTTTCAGCGTCATGCCGCGTCCATGAACCAGGATCTGAATAGCTCGCAGCGCGTCGACGTCCTGCGGACGGAACATGCGGCGGCCATCCGGGCGTTTCACCGGGCGGACTTCCCGCGGAAACTTGCTCTCCCAATAGCGGATGACATGCGTCTCGATGCCGAGTTCCGAAGCTGCTTCCCCGATGGACCGGAATGCGGTTGCGGATTTTTCGATTCGGGCCCGGCTGGCGCTCATGTCTGTTCCTTCCTGGATCGCTATTTGTTGTCGACCTGCGCCTTCAGCATCGGCGAAGGGCGGAAAGTGACAACGCGCCGTGCGGCGATCGTGGCCTCCTCCCCGGTTTTCGGATTACGGCCTTCGCGCGCAGCCTTGGACCGCACCACGAAATTGCCGAACCGGGAGAGCTTCACCTCATCTTCATGCTCAAGGGCCGCGCCGATCATATCGAGCGTCCGGTCGAGCAAGTCCGACGATTCCTGCCGCGTCAGACCGACTTCGCTGACGATCTTGTCGGTCACTTCGGCGCGGGTGATGGTCTGGTTGGACATGGGATTCTCCCGATCTGGTTAAGATGTAGCCAAGGATTGTTAACGGATTACTAGCGCATCCGTCAGCTAATATCCGTGAAATAATGGAGCTTGTCGCCTGATTTTAAAGGCGGAACAGGCTGGCACCCCAGGAAAAGCCGCCGCCCATTGCCTCTGACAGGATCAGGTCACCCGGTTTCGCCCGGCCGGAACGAACCGCATGATTCAGTGCGAGCGGGATGGAAGCTGCCGACGTGTTGGCATGCTCCTGCACGGTGACGATCACTTTTTCCTCGACAATGTTCATCTTCTTCGCCACGCCGTCCAGGATCCGTTTGTTGGCCTGGTGCGGCACGAACCAGTCAATGTCGTCACCACTCAGGCCGGTTTCGTCATAGATCGCCTGAATGGCGGACGAGATATTGGTCACGGCGTGGCGGAACACGCGGTTTCCTTCCATGCGAACATGCCCGATCGTGCCCGTGGAGCTTACGCCCCCATCGACATAGAGCAGGTCTGACTTGGTGCCGTCGGTACGAATGTGGTGCGTGATCACGCCAGCCAGGTCATCGCCGGTCCACTCTTCGGCCTGAAGCACGGCTGCGCCGCCACCATCACCGAACAGGACACAGGTCCCCCGGTCCGACCAGTCGAGGATGCGTGTAAAGGTTTCCGCACCGATGACCAGCGCGGTGTTGAACAGCCCTTGCCGCAACATGGAGTCTGCGGTCGCCAGCGCGAAAAGAAAGCCGGAACAAACGGCCTGCACATCAAAAGCTGCGCCGCCTGTCATGCCGAGCTTGGCCTGAACCGCCGTTGCCGTCGCCGGGAAAGTCTGATCCGGCGTCGTCGTTGCCAGCACAATCAGATCGACATCCGAAACGGGAATACCCGCTGCCTCAAGCGCGGACCGGGCAGCTGCCGTCGCAATATCCGATGTGAGTTCGCCTTCGGCGGCGATGTGCCGGCGCTTGATGCCGGTCCGTTCCTGAATCCACTCATCCGACGTATCGACCATGGCCGATATGTCATCATTGGTCAGAACTTTCTCGGGAAGATAACCACCTGTCCCTCGGATAAAACTACGCCGTGCCATGCTAGATCCCTTACAGAGCGGCCGTGTCAGCCCGCCGCACCTTTCTTCTGGATGCGTGCGAGGTTTGCAGCAACTTCTTCCGGATAATGGCTCGTGGCAAGGTCAGCGGCCAGACGGCAGGCAGTTGCAAACCCCTGGGCGTCGGTTCCGCCGTGGCTCTTCACAGAAACGCCGCCGAGCCCCAGGAGGACGCCGCCATTGGCGTTGCTCGGGTTCATCTGTTCACGGAGCTGTTTAAGCCCTGAGGCGGCCAGCACCGCACCTGCTTTCGTGGAAAGGTTTTTCGTCAGCGCCTCGCGCACGCGGGTCCCGAGCATACGGGCAACGCCTTCGCCGGTTTTCAGCGCCACATTGCCGGTAAAACCGTCCGTCACGACGACATCGACAGCGCCCATGGAGATGTCATCCCCTTCCACGAAGCCGCGATAGTCAAGATCCAGTCCTGACGTGCGGAGCATTTCGTGCGCTTCGCGCACTTCATCATGCCCCTTCATTTCTTCGGAACCGATATTCAGGAGGCCGATCGTCGGACGTTCCTTGCCAAGCGTGGCGCGGGCATAGGCCTCGCCCATGATCGCGAAGGATACCAGCTGCGCCGCATCTGCTTCCACATTCGCCCCAACGTCGAGCACAACCGACCGTCCGGCGAGCGTCGGCCACATCGCGGTCATCGCCGGGCGGTGAACGCCATCCATCTTGCGGAGCACAAGCATGGAGATTGCCATCAGCGCGCCGGTGTTGCCCGCCGAAACGGACGCATTGGCCCGGCCATCCTTGACCGCCTCCAGCGCATTCCACATGGACGATCCCTTGCCGCGGCGCAGGGCCTGGCTGGGTTTCATTTCACTGGTGATCTTGTGATCGCAGTGAATGATGTCGCACTGAGCGGACAGGCCGGCATAGGCTGCGACAAGCGGCGTCAGAGACGGCTCATCACCAAACAGCAGTATGCGCGTATTGGGGCGTTCGCGAAGGAACACAGCTACGCCATCGACGATCACGCCTGGTGCGTGATCCCCGCCCATTGCATCAACTGACAGGATCGTTCCGCGAGTCATTGCGCCTTCCGGATTCGGGGTCTGGTGCGACCCGTCCGCGCTGTTTAAGGCGCGCCTCAGACCTTGGCAACGCCGCGTGTGTTTGTCGCAGGGAAGGTCGTCCAGGGCGCCTGCCCGTCCAGAAATACCTCAGAAGGGGCTGCCTCAAACGTATCTGCCAGCGCAGCAATGTGACCAGCAAGCTCTGCCTCTTGCCCCGGCATCGTGACGCCATTTCGCTTCAACATGTCCGAAAGGGCCGAAATCCGTTCGCTTTCGGGCCCGGACAGGCAAGCAGCTGTCGCCTGGCCTAGCCCGTAATAGTGCTCTCCCATCTTGCGGACTTTCCGAGCGATTGAGGCATCGCCTACCCCCGTCTCCCGCAAGGACGCATCGAAACCATCGAAAACGCGTGTGTGAATGTACTGAGGCAGGCGCTTCAGCGGCCTTTCCTGCCGGCGCGTCAGTTGCCAGACCAGAATGGCAGCATGGAGGCTCACCATCTGAACACGGTGGTCGAGGTCATCCGCCACGATGCCGGCAACATAGGCTTCGGGCGCCAGAGCTGCTGACATGAGACCACGATAGAGCGATGCCGCCCGCCGCTTCTGCTGTGCGGCGCCTTGAAAGGGGCTCCAGAAACCTGCCAATACTTGTTCTCCTGCACGCGCGTGCTTGCCAAAACCATCCCGCTGCCGCTAGGTCTGACGCGGACCACTATCAGGAGTTTGCCGATGGCGCGACGCGCAATTCTGGCCGCAGGCCTCATGGCCCTTCCGCTGACCGCATGCCTGACACCCAGCCGCGACTATCACGGCTATGTGGCTGACGAAACGCAACCGGAAGAGATCCAGCCCGGCGAAGACACCCGGTCCACCGTCCTGGCGCAACTCGGCTCACCATCGACCAAGAGCCTGTTCGACGACAACACCTGGATCTACATGTCCGAACTTCAGGAGCGGATTGCTTTCTATCGTCCGAAAGTGAAAACGCGGAAAATCACGGCGATCAGCTTCGGCACCGACGACAAGGTGGAAGAAGTCCTCGAATATTCTGCCGAAGACGGCCAGGTGATCAATTACGCCTCCCGCGAGACGCCGACACGCGGCCGCGAACTCGGCCTCTGGGAGCAGATCTTCGGAACGGTCGGCAATGTGCGCCTGCCCAATTCCGACGAGATCACACCGGACAATCCGACCGGACGGCGGCGCTAAACGCGCATTGTGCGGCGCAACATTTGACCCCGTTTTCGCCTCCTCAGGGAATCTGAGCAAAATATAATTCGTAAAATTCGCCCGATCGGGATAAGTTAAGCTGCCAGCTCAAAAAGAGCGGCAGGGCGGCGCGACAGCCCCGGGCACTCCCGAGACAGCGGCCCGCTCACCCATGCGAGATTTGCCGAATGGCATATTTCGAAGGGATGCAAGGAGATTGGGTTATGGCGATCAAGTTCTCCCTGTTCGGACGGCGCACAAGCGCGCCGAGTTCCAGAAAGTCCCGCGCCTATGCGTCGCTGAAAGATGCTGCTGCGGAGGCCGGACTTCTGCCACCAACGGAAGCGGTACAACACATCCGCGACCGCGCCCGTGAGAGGCTGGCACGCGCCGATCAGGCTTTTGATCAGTTTGAGGGATCAGAGAACGTAGGCTAAGCGTCCTCAGGCTGCGTTGAACAGTCCGCGCGCAAGCGACTCGATCTGAGCAATCAGGTCGATGTGGCCATTCTCCGTGCGGCTCTCATCGCGTGTCGAGCCGCCAATCTGGCCGATATCCGCCCGCTCCATCTTATACACGACGGCTTCACGCGCACGGCTGACGCGGCTTTTGATCGTGCCGGCAGAGCAATTACAGATTTCGCCCGCTTCCTCATAAGTGTAGCCGGCCGCGACAACCAGGATCAGCGCTTCACGCTGCACATCCGGCAGATCGGTCATGGCTGCCTGCAGCACCCTGAAATCAATTCGCGCATCAAGGTTGGCTGGAGCGACCAGCGTATTCTCGGCCACTTCCTGATCCAGCGGTGCCGAACGCCAGGAACGCCGGGAGTACTGATAGAACTCATTTCGCAAAATACGGAACAGCCAGGGCCGCATCGGAGCGGTTGGATCAAAGGAATCGACTGCCTGCCAGGCCTTCAGGCAGGTGTCCTGAACAAGATCATCCGCAAGCTCCCGCTCGCGGCACAAACTGCGGGCGAACGCTCGCAACTCCGGAATCAGCCGTTCAAGCTCATCAACAAACGACCATTCATTCACAGAATCCGGTAGTTCATCCTGACGAACCGGGTTCACTCTGGTCAAATCAGCGTCCCTTCTTCTGTTGTTCCGCAGCGCGTAACTGGCTCAGCAAGTCTTGCAACTTCTCTGGCATCGGTTCGTCGACAACCGGCGCGAAGCTCTCGCGCAGAGCCTCGCCGATCGCGCCCTCCAGCCATCCTCGTGAGAGTTTTTCCGGTGTCGTACATACGAACGAGCTCTCTGCCGCCTCCCGCGACCTTGCCAATTTCCCCAAAACAACTGTCCCCACAATTTGCCTATGTCGACCGGGAGCATACCCGAGCACCTCTTGGTCGCAGATTTGTCTGATTCTTGCCACCTCGAGGTTAAGGATTTGTTCTTGAAGCGCAGATTCATTCAGAGGAACGGAACAAAATGGTTCCATTCTCGTTTTGGTATCCTATGGAATCCAAGATAAAATAAACTATCGGCAAAGGACGCCTGCGTGCTCTACGAACTGATAACCAAGGAACTACCTTTCATGCGCCGGTATGCGCGCGCCATGACGGGCGATCAGATGGCGGGGGACCTGTGCGTCGAGACCATGCTGCAGGAGCATGCTCTCAAGCCTCAGCCGGCAGATGCCCCCCTCCCGGCAGATCGCGCAGCCCTGTTCGGCCTCCTTGACTCAATCATTGTGGATCCGGCGCGGCATCCGGAGCTGGACACGCCGCTGCCCTCGCTTGGAAAGCTTTCCTCGCTATCCCGGCGCGCACTCTTTCTGACCGCTGTCGAGCAATTCGAGAAACACGTTGCGGCAGAGATTCTGGGGATCGAACCAGAAGAACTGGAAGACACGCTGAAGAAGGCCGAACTAAACCTCGCCTCTTCGCTCGCAACCGAGGTGCTGATCATCGAGGATGAGCCGATGATTGCATTCCAACTGAAGGAAATTATCGAGAGTCTCGGACACAAACTGGTTGCAAGGGCTCAGACCCGTGAAGAAGCCGTGCAGGAAGCGCGCACGAAGAAACCCGGACTGATGCTGATCGACATCCAGCTCGCAGACGGCTCTTCCGGCCTTGATGCAATGGATGAAATCATGGAATTCCATCAGGCGCCCAGCATCGTCATCACGGCATATCCTGAACGCCTGCTAGCTGGCCGGGCCAATGAACCCGCCTTTCTCATCCCGAAACCATTCCGGGCCGATCATGTGAAGACGGTGATCAGTCAGGCCTTGCTGACGCAATCCGCCTCTTAATCGCTTGCCAGCCAGTTCTCGTCCTGATCGCCGTCATCAATGATGATCTCCACCGGCACAATATATTCAATGGTAAGGCCCGTATCGCGATAGGTTCGCTTCACCCTTGCATTTGGCAACATGTCCGTCAGGCGGGTACCGAACCCCTTCTTATCAGGCGGCTTGATTCCAGTCAGCCCTGACTCCACCCACAACACCTGCAATTCATTCCCGACGACAGCCCATTCGACGTCAAGCCGCCCTTCAGGACGCGAAAAGCAGCCATGACGCACCGCATTCGTCACAAACTCGTGGATGACCATACCGCCGTCCTTGGACGACTTCACAGTCAACTGAACATCGTCCCCTGACAGACTATACTGAATGTTCCGCTTGGCTGCGACCTGTGCCAACTCATCTTCGAACAATTCACGGAGGCGGAGCCCCTTCAGCCCGTCTGCAGACATGCGGCTGTAGATACGGGCCATTGAGTCCACACGCGAACAAAAGTCTTCCGTATACTGCTCTACAGAGGCTGCGGACAGGCTTGTAATTCTGGCTGTTGCCAGGATGACCGACACAAAATTTTTAACCCGGTGGTCCAGCTCCGTGGCCATGACATCGTGACTTTTCTGGAGTTCCACCAGATGAGTAACATCTTCCGCACGCTGCACAAGGTGCCGAACTTGCCCGTCCGGTCCGAAGATAGGCTCTTGAGTCGTTTGCCAGTGAACAGTTCTGGGGCGCCCCTCCTCATCCGTTAGCACACTGGTGTGAACATCCGAACGTGTCACTTCCCCCTGAAAAGACAGACTGCATTTCCGCTGGAAGGACAACTCGTGATCGGACGGCGCCTTGTAAACATCGAAAACATATTTCCCCAGCAAGTCATCAATCGGCATGCCGATGGCTTCACAGTAAGCCTGATTGGCATAGACGTACCGGAGGTCGCGGTTGATCGCCATGGTCGGGACCAATGACTGATCCACAAAACCGGCAACATCTTCCTGCGTGAGTTCGTCAACCTGCGCGTCAGACCGTTTTTGGAGTGGAATGTCCGGCATCGCCGAAGACCTCACTAAATTGTTCGATGTAAGAGACGTTATTCTAGCCGTATCCTGGAACGAGAGTCTGTATTTCTGGTTTAAATATCCGACATACAGAGAAGTGACTGCCTGGCGCAGCCACTCTCAAGACCAGATTTCTCTGCATTTATAATGGAGCGGGCGAAGAGATTCGAACTCTCGACCCCAACCTTGGCAAGGTTGTGCTCTACCCCTGAGCTACGCCCGCGTCCTA
>MDTG01033068.1_pt1 | contig 36980 bp, 34 predicted proteins | sample 811421 | NCBI WGS metagenome assembly MDTG01 (sample SAMN05326645, study PRJNA326480) | marine metagenome | isolation source: seawater | place: Pacific Ocean: South East | collected 2011
ATTGATAATTGTCCTCTTCGCGAGATCTTTTAAGTCAATAACTTGATTAGTCAAAGTTTTTTTTTCGTGTTGGGCTTTAACCCAACGTTATGAATTTATCCTTGCCTCGCATTTAGAAGAAGGTAACCGTTAGGCTTATTAATATTGTACTAGATAATGACTATAGACTTATAAAGAAATAATTTATAAGTCTTAAAAAATGAAAATTTATTTTTATAAAATATGAATTACATCATCAGTAAAAAAAACATATCTTCATTATTCAAAAAACTATCATCATTTATTTTATTTATAAGCTTATTAGTAAATAATCCATCAAAATTGTTTGCAGATTTTGGTGAGCATAGCTTTGTCGCCAATGCTGTTAAAGGTGTGGCTCCAGCAGTAGTAAGAATTGATACTGAAAGAACAATTGAGCGCCAAGCTTTTGACCCAACACTAATAGATCCACTCTTAAGAGATTTATTGGGTGAACCAGGATATGGACCTGAGAGAGAGAGAGGTCAAGGTTCAGGAGTGATTATCGATTCTAATGGACTCATTCTTACAAATGCGCATGTTGTTGAGAGAGTTGATAATGTAAATGTCACTCTTGCTGATGGTTATGAATGTGAAGGGTCTGTAATTGGAATAGATCCAGTAACTGACATTGCATTAGTTCAGATTGATAGAAAAGAAGACTTTAAAACTGCTCCTATTGGAGATTCTGAATTATTAGAGGTTGGAGACTGGGCAATAGCGCTTGGAACTCCCTATGGCTTAGAAAAAACTGTGACACTTGGAATAGTAAGTAGTTTGCATAGAGATATAAATAGTCTTGGTTTTTCTGATAAAAGATTAGATCTGATTCAAACTGATGCAGCAATCAACCCAGGTAATTCAGGTGGGCCTTTGGTTAATTTTAAGGGTGAAATAATTGGAATTAATACACTTGTAAGATCTGGACCAGGAGCAGGACTGGGATTTGCAATACCAATTAATTTGGCTAAGAGGGTTTCTGATCAATTACTTGAGAAAGGAGAAGTAATTCATCCTTATTTAGGTGTTCAATTGATATCTCTAAATCCCCGTATTGCTAAAGAACACAATAGTGACCCTAACGCTATTCTCCAATTACCTGAAAGATCTGGAGCTTTAGTTCAAACAGTTATTCCTGATAGTCCAGCTGAGAAAGCTGGTCTGCGAAGGGGTGACCTCGTTATTTATGCAGAAGGAAATGAAATTTTTGATCCTCAAGCATTATTAGAAAAAGTAGAGCAATCTGAAGTTGGTGAACCATTTGATTTAAAAGTTCTTAGGAATAGTAAAGAACTAATACTTTCAATACAGCCTGACGCATTACCTTAAGAATGCACTTCTCCTGCTACTCTCGCGCTATTGAGGTTTAATCATGTCTGAAATTCAAACTAAAATGAAAAAGGCTGTAGCTATTGCAGCTGTTAATGAAATTAAGGATGACATGGTTGTTGGCCTTGGATCAGGTTCAACTGCTGCATTAATGATTGAGGAATTAGGAAGAAAAATTAAAAATGGGTCTTTAAAAAATATCTTAGGAGTCGCAACTTCATTCCAAGGAGAGGTGATGGCCTCGGAATTAGGTATAAGACTTTCTACTTTGTCTCAAATTTCAAAAATTGATATTGCTATAGATGGAGCAGACGAGGTTGATTCATCTTTTAACTTAATTAAAGGAGGTGGAGCTTGCCATGTTCAAGAAAAATTAGTTGCAAGCTTGGCAAACAAGTTCATAGTTGTTGTTGATTCCACAAAAATTGTTAACGTATTGAATCAACGTTTTCTATTGCCAATAGAGGTTTTGCCTTCTGCTTGGAAAATGGTAAAAACAAAATTAGAAAATCTTGGAGCGGAATCTTTCTTGCGAATGGCAGTAAATAAAGCGGGACCTATCGTTACAGATCAAGGTAATTTGGTATTGGATGCAAAGTTTGAGAATGGAATTGAAGATCCTTCTTATGTTGAGAAAGAAATTAACAATATTCCTGGTGTTTTAGAAAATGGACTTTTTGTGGGGAAAGCTGACGATGTTCTTATCGGTGAGGTTTGTGACGAAGAAGTTAGAGTTAAATATCTTCAGAAGACTTAGAAATCCTTACTTTTATTGATTCTGAATGACTGTGCAAACCCTCGCTATTTGCTAACTCAATAATTGATTTTCCAGTCTGATTTAAAGCCTTTTCATTAAATTGAATAATTGATGTATTTTTCATAAAAGTTTCAACTCCAAGAGCACCACTAAACCTGGCAGTTCCTGAAGTTGGGAGAGTATGATTTGGACCAGCTAAATAATCACCTACTGCCTCTGGGGTCCAAGACCCCAGAAAGATAGCACCAGCATTGCTTACTCTTTGGGCTAAAAGTTCGGGATTCTTCGTCAATATCTCTAAATGCTCGGGAGCAAAATCATCACTGAGCTTTATACATGAATCTAGTTCCTCACAATTGATAATTAAGCCCCAGTTATTTATAGATTGTCTACATATTTCAGCTCTAGGGTGATTGATTAATTGTCTGCTTATCTCTTTGTTTATTTCTTTAGCTAAATTTTTACTAGTTGTTATAAGAATTGCAGCCGCTAGTGGATCATGTTCAGCTTGAGCTAAAAGGTCGCATGCAACTTGATTCTTTGAGGCTGATTCGTCTGCAATTATTAGAACCTCACTTGGTCCTGCTAATGAATCAATTCCAACTTTCCCATAAACTGTTTTTTTTGCAAGGGTTACGTATAGATTCCCAGGACCACTAATAACATCAACTTTTGGAATGGTTTGAGTTCCGCATGCCATAGCGGCTACTGCTTGAGCTCCACCAATACGAAAAACTTTTTTTATTCCAACTAGATAAGCAGCTGCTAAAACTGTTTGGTTAACTTCACCATTTGAGTCTGCGGGAGTGAACATATATATTTCATTAACTCCTGCAACTAAAGCTGGTATTGCATTCATTAATACTGTGCTTGGGTATGCGGCTCTCCCTCCAGGTATATAAATCCCTGCTTTCTTTACAGGTAACCATCTTCTTCCCATCCTTTCACCATATTTCCCTTTGATTTCTATGTCTTTGGGTATTTGCTCTTTGTGAAATGCAGTTATTCTTTTTTGAGCAATTTCAAGTGATTTTTTTAAATTGCTTGGAGTGCTTTCCCAAGCCTTAGAAAGTTTTTCTTGATTGACATAGAGAGGTTTTGGGTCAAATCCATCAAATTTTAATGTTAGGCTTGCGACTGCCTCATCACCTTTTTTCTCAACTTGGTCAATAATTTCTTCAACAATTTTTAAAGCGTTGTTTTGCTCTTTCCCTGATGTCCTTTTTGTTATTCTCTTTAGATTTTCTTCTGCCAAAAGTTGATCACTAACACATTTCATCTCGATCAAGGCATCTTTTGTAGAGATAATATTTGTATTGTCCTCTAAAGCATTAAGCATGAAATGCAAAAATTTTTTTTTATCTTATATTATTTTTCTTCTTTTCTTGAAGAAAATCTAGATGATCTCTTTCTAGGTTAGAATAAAATTTGAATAGATAATGTTGATCTAAATTGGCAAATAACAAGTCAGCTAAAAAGCGAATCCAGATCGCTGAGAGAAACCGCTTGGAAAACAAGTCATATAAATCTGCAATAAGAACCCTTATGAAGAAGTTTTTTATTTCATGCACTTCTTATAAAAATAAGCCAAGTGATGATGGTTTAAATGGTCTCAACCTTAATCTAAATGAGGCCTTTAGCAAAATTGATAAAGCTGTTAAAAGAGGGGTGTTACACAAAAACAATGCTTCTAATCAAAAGTCAAGAATGAGTGCTGCTTTAAAAAAAACAGTAGAAGTAAAGTAATTACATGAAATAAATCTCAAGTCAAAGCATTTGAAAAACTTTGAATTAATTGATAGTCATTGCCATATCGTTTTCAAGAATTTTGAAGAGGATATTGATCTTGTAGCAGAACGTTGGAGAGCAGCTGGTATTAGTAGTTTGCTCCACGCTTGCGTTGAGCCATCTGAAATAGAGTTAATTAAAACATTGGCTGATAAGTTCCCAGAACTCAGATATGCCGTTGGAGTTCATCCATTAGACACAAAAAAATGGAAGTCAAATACTATCTCTATCCTTCGAAACGCAGCAAAAATTGATCATAGAGTTGTAGCAATAGGTGAGCTTGGATTGGACTTTTTTAAAGATTCAAATGTTGACGAACAAATTGCAATATTAAAACCTCAGCTTGATCTTTCACTAGAACTGGGATTACCAATAATTGTTCATTGCAGAGATGCAGCAAAAAAGATGTTGGAATTATTTCAGGTTATGGATAATCAAGACAAATGTCCACAGGGTGTAATGCATTGCTGGGGAGGCAGTTTGGATGAAATGAATGATTTTTTAGATTTAGGCTTTTATATTAGTTTTAGTGGAACTGTAACTTTTTCAAAAGCAAAAGTAATTCAAGAGTGCGCAAAAGAAGTTCCAATGGATAAGTTCCTAATAGAGACTGATTGTCCTTTCTTGTCTCCATCTCCCCATAGAGGGAAAAGGAATGAACCTGCAAATGTTCGTTTCGTAGCAGAAAAAATTGCCGAGATCAAAAATAAAACCTTTGAAGAAATAGCAAATTCAAGCAGTAAAAACGCTAGAAAACTTTTTGATTTACCATGAAATAAATATATATCTGGTAAAAAAAAACTTTCCCGTGTAATATTTAGAATTGGCTTGGATTCTGCTTTTCCCCTAATTCCGGAAAAGTTTTATCTCATTTGAGTATTTATCGTTACATTGAGCTTGAATCAATTTCCACGATATCAACAATTTAAAAGTTAATTCCTGTTTGGGAATCAACGATGTTGTTTGATGTTTTGTTATTTGCCTCTAGTCTTAAAAACGGATTATCCAAGATTTGAATTATTTAATCCTCTTCTCTAATTAGGGTTTTCGCATGAGCAGAAGCGCGATTCAGGTAGCAAAAACTGTTACATATCTGCCAGATTTGGTAGAAGTTCAGAGGGCGAGTTTTAAATGGTTCCTCGAGAAAGGACTTATAGAGGAGTTAGAAAGCTTTTCGCCTATCGCCGACTATACCGGAAAGCTTGAATTACATTTTGTAGGAGATGAGTATCGCTTAAAAAGACCTCGTCACGATGTTGAAGAAGCTAAGCGAAGAGATGCTACTTTTGCTTCTCAAATGTATGTCACATGCAGACTTGTTAATAAAGAGACTGGCGAAATTAAAGAGCAAGAAGTATTCATAGGTGAATTACCTTTGATGACTGAGAGAGGGACATTCATTATCAATGGTGCTGAAAGAGTAATAGTTAATCAAATAGTCAGAAGTCCTGGGGTCTATTTTAAAGATGAACAGGATAAAAATGGTAGAAGGACTTACAACGCCAGTGTCATCCCTAATAGAGGTGCATGGTTAAAATTTGAGACAGATAAAAATGATTTATTACACGTTCGTGTTGATAAAACTCGGAAAATAAATGCTCATGTTCTTATGAGGGCTATGGGCCTATCTGATAATGATGTTATTGATAAATTGAGACATCCTGAATATTATAAGAAATCAATTGATGCGGCTAACGAAGAGGGAATAAGCTCTGAGGATCAAGCTCTTCTAGAACTTTATAAAAAGCTCAGGCCTGGAGAGCCTCCTTCAGTTAGTGGTGGCCAGCAGTTACTTCAAACCCGATTTTTCGACCCAAAACGTTACGACCTTGGGAGAATGGGTAGATATAAGATAAACAAAAAATTAAGATTAACTATCCCCGATAATGTGAGGACTCTCACTCACGAAGATGTTTTATCTACATTGGATTACTTAATTAATCTTGAACTAGATGTAGGCGGTGCTTCTCTGGACGATATTGATCATTTGGGTAATAGAAGAGTTAGATCAGTAGGAGAACTTCTTCAAAATCAAGTAAGAGTTGGCCTAAATAGACTTGAACGGATTATTAAAGAGAGAATGACTGTTGGTGAGACAGACTCACTTACACCTGCTCAATTAGTAAATCCAAAACCTTTAGTAGCTGCAATAAAAGAATTTTTTGGTTCAAGCCAATTAAGTCAGTTCATGGATCAAACAAATCCTCTTGCAGAATTAACTCATAAAAGAAGAATATCTGCTTTAGGGCCAGGAGGTCTTACTCGAGAGAGAGCTGGGTTTGCGGTAAGAGATATTCATCCCTCTCATTACGGGCGACTTTGCCCTATCGAAACTCCTGAAGGCCCTAATGCTGGATTGATAAATTCTCTAGCTACTCACGCGAGAGTTAATGATTATGGATTTGTAGAAACCCCTTTTTGGAAGGTTGAAAAAGGAATTGTTAAAAGAGAAGGTAACCCCATATATTTATCTGCAGATTTAGAAGATGAATGTAGGGTCGCCCCTGGTGATGTGGCAACAGATGATCAAGGTAAAATACTTGCTGAGCTTATACCTGTCAGGTACAGACAAGATTTTGAGAAAGTTCCGCCTGAGCAAGTTGATTATGTTCAGCTTTCTCCAGTGCAAGTTATCTCAGTTGCGACATCTTTAATACCTTTTGTTGAGCATGATGATGCCAATAGAGCACTTATGGGCTCAAATATGCAACGGCAAGCTGTACCTCTCCTTAGACCTGAAAGACCATTGGTTGGAACAGGACTAGAAACCCAAGTAGCAAGAGATTCAGGAATGGTACCCATTTCAAAAGTAAATGGTAAGGTCGTTTTTGTAGATGCAACAGCAATAGTTGTCAGAGATGATGAAGGGAATGACCATACTCATTATCTTCAAAAATACCAAAGATCAAACCAAGACACATGTTTAAATCAGAGACCAATCGTCTCCAATGGTGATCCCGTTATTGTTGGACAAGTTTTGGCAGATGGATCAGCTTGTGAAGGAGGTGAAATTGCATTAGGTCAAAATGTATTAATTGCTTACATGCCTTGGGAAGGTTACAACTATGAAGATGCAATTCTTGTGAGTGAAAGGTTAGTTAAAGATGATCTATATACTTCTGTGCATATTGAAAAATATGAAATTGAGGCTCGACAAACAAAGTTAGGTCCTGAAGAAATTACTAGAGAAATTCCAAACGTTTCAGAGGAAAATTTAGGCAATCTTGATGAGATGGGAATTATTCGGATAGGTGCTTTTGTTGAAAGCGGAGACATATTAGTTGGCAAGGTCACTCCTAAGGGTGAGTCGGATCAACCTCCAGAAGAAAAATTATTGAGAGCTATTTTTGGAGAGAAAGCCAGAGATGTTAGAGATAACTCTTTGCGTGTTCCAAGTACTGAAAGAGGAAGAGTTGTTGACGTGAGAATTTATACAAGAGAACAAGGTGACGAATTGCCTCCTGGCGCAAATATGGTTGTTAGGTGTTACGTAGCACAGAGACGTAAAATCCAAGTCGGCGATAAGATGGCAGGTAGGCATGGTAATAAAGGCATTATTAGTAGAATTCTTCCACGTGAAGATATGCCTTATCTACCTGATGGAACTCCTGTTGACATTGTCCTTAATCCACTGGGCGTTCCCAGCAGGATGAATGTTGGCCAGGTTTTTGAGCTGTTGATGGGATGGGCCGCTGCAAACCTCGATTGTCGAGTAAAGGTTGTACCTTTTGATGAAATGTATGGAGCTGAGAAGTCTCAACAGACAGTCCAAGCATTCTTGAAAGAAGCTGCCAAACAGCCAGGCAAGGATTGGGTTTACAACGAAGATGATCCTGGTAAATTATTGTTAACTGATGGCAGAACAGGTATGCCATTTGATCAGCCTGTCGCAGTTGGGTATTCACATTTCCTTAAACTCGTTCACCTAGTAGATGACAAAATCCATGCAAGATCTACAGGACCCTACTCTCTTGTTACACAGCAGCCTTTAGGTGGAAAAGCTCAGCAGGGAGGTCAAAGACTTGGTGAAATGGAAGTTTGGGCGCTCGAAGCATATGGTGCTGCTTATACCCTCCAAGAACTTCTCACTGTGAAATCTGATGATATGCAGGGACGAAACGAAGCTCTTAATGCAATTGTTAAAGGGAAACCAATTCCAAGACCTGGAACCCCTGAGTCTTTTAAAGTTCTAATGAGGGAACTTCAATCTCTTGGATTAGATATTGGTGTATATACAGACGATGGGAAAGAAGTTGACTTGATGCAGGATGTAAATCCAAGGAGAAGTACCCCTACAAGACCAACATATGAATCTTTAGGTGCTTCTGATTATGAAGAAGATTAATGAAGTCTTAACTAAAACCTCGCCTTAACAAACAATCTTTATAACCATGACCACAAGTAATTTAAGAGCAGAAAATCATTTTGATTTTGTAAAAATCACTCTTGCCTCACCTCAAAGAATTATGGATTGGGGGCAAAGAACTCTCCCGAATGGACAGATTGTTGGCGAAGTTACAAAGCCAGAAACAATTAATTACCGCACATTAAAGCCAGAAATGGATGGACTTTTTTGCGAAAAAATATTTGGGCCCTCTAAGGATTGGGAATGTCATTGTGGCAAATATAAACGTGTTAGACATCGTGGAATTGTTTGCGAAAGATGCGGAGTAGAAGTCACCGAAAGTCGAGTTAGAAGGCATAGAATGGGATTTATCAAACTTGCCGCACCTGTATCTCATGTTTGGTATCTAAAAGGTATACCAAGCTATGTTGCTATCCTTTTAGATATGCCCCTTAGAGATGTAGAGCAAATAGTTTATTTTAATTGTTATGTTGTTTTAGATGTTGGTGATCATAAAGACCTTAAATATAAACAGCTTTTAACCGAAGACGAATGGTTGGAAATAGAGGATGAGATTTATGCAGAGGATTCAACTATAGAAAATGAGCCTGTAGTTGGTATTGGTGCTGAAGCTCTTAAACAACTTTTGGAAGATTTAAATATGCCTGAAGTTGGAGAGGAATTAAGAGAGGAAATTGCTGGAAGTAAAGGTCAAAAAAGAGCAAAATTAATTAAGAGATTGAGAGTTATTGATAATTTTATTGCAACTGGAGCAAACCCTGAGTGGATGGTTCTTGATGCGATACCTGTTATACCTCCTGACTTAAGGCCAATGGTTCAATTGGATGGAGGACGATTTGCTACCTCTGATTTGAATGACCTGTACAGAAGAGTTATAAATAGAAACAACAGATTAGCCAGATTGCAGGAAATTTTGGCCCCAGAAATTATTGTTAGGAATGAGAAAAGGATGTTACAAGAGGCTGTAGATGCTCTGATTGATAATGGAAGACGAGGTAGAACCGTTGTAGGAGCCAATAGCAGGCCATTGAAATCTCTTAGTGATATTATTGAAGGAAAACAAGGAAGATTTCGGCAGAACTTGTTGGGAAAAAGGGTTGATTATTCAGGTCGTTCCGTAATAGTTGTGGGCCCTAAATTGAAAATGCATCAATGTGGATTACCCAAAGAAATGGCTATTGAACTTTTTCAACCATTTGTAATTCATAGATTAATTAGACAGAATATTGTAAATAACATTAAAGCAGCAAAGAAGTTGATACAAAGAGCAGATGATGAAGTTATGCAAGTTTTACAAGAGGTTATTGAAGGGCACCCCATACTCCTTAATAGAGCACCGACATTGCACCGTTTGGGTATTCAGGCTTTTGAACCAAAGTTAGTTGCAGGTAGAGCTATTCAATTACATCCACTAGTTTGCCCTGCTTTTAATGCTGATTTCGATGGAGATCAAATGGCAGTTCATGTTCCATTAGCTATCGAATCTCAAACAGAAGCCAGGATGCTTATGCTTGCTAGCAACAATATTCTTTCTCCTGCTACGGGTGATCCAATAGTTACACCATCTCAAGATATGGTTTTAGGTTCTTATTATTTAACAGCACTTCAACCTGGTAGGGATAAACCTGAGTTTGGTGATAGATCCAATACTTATGCCTCTCTTGAAGATGTGATAAAGGCCTTTGATGATCAAAGAATTAATCTTCATGATTGGGTTTGGGTAAGATTTAATGGAGAAGTCGATGAAGAGGGAGAAGTTGATAAACCGATTGAGACTAAAACACTTGAAGATGGCTCTAAAATTGAGCATTGGCCTCTTAGAAGAGACCGTTTTGATTCACAAGATAAACTAATTAGTCGATTTATTTTAACTACTGTTGGCAGAGTCGTTATGAATCATACAATTATCGATGCTGTAGCAACAGCTTGAACTTTAACCGATCCACTTTTTAACTTAAAAGCTAATGACATCATCTACTCCAAAAACACCTAAAACTCGCAAATCTTCAAAATCAAGAAAAAGTTCTAGAAATTCTAAGAAAGCTAAGCAGGTAATAATTGCTCCACCACTTTCGAAAACACCACCTCCATTTCGAAATAGAATTGTTGATAAAAAAGGTTTAAAACAGCTTGTTGCATGGGCTTTTAAAAATCATGGAACAGCTGCGACTGCTGCTATGGCTGATAATTTAAAAGATTTGGGATTTAAGTATGCAACCCAAGCAGCAGTTTCAATTTCTGTAGATGATTTAAAAGTTCCTGCGGCGAAGCAAGATTTACTTGGAGAAGCTGAGGCTCAAATTACTGCAACAGAAGAATGTTATAGATTAGGTGAGATCACAGAGGTTGAAAGACATACAAAAGTTATAGACACTTGGACAGAGACAAATGAAAGATTAGTTGACGCAGTTAAAAAGAATTTTAATCAAAATGATCCTCTGAATTCAGTTTGGATGATGGCAAATTCTGGGGCAAGAGGGAATATGTCTCAGGTGCGACAATTGGTGGGAATGAGAGGCTTGATGGCTAACCCTCAAGGAGAAATCATTGATTTACCTATAAGAACAAACTTTAGAGAGGGACTGACAGTAACTGAATATGTTATTTCATCTTATGGTGCGAGGAAGGGGCTTGTTGACACAGCATTGAGGACTGCAGATTCAGGCTATTTAACAAGAAGACTAGTTGATGTTGCTCAGGATGTAATAGTTAGGGAAGAGGATTGTGGCACAACCAGAGCTATTGAAGTAAAAGCTGAGGATGGACGTTACGGAAGTAGGCTAGTTGGAAGATTAACCGCTGAAAAAATTATCAATAGTGATGGTGAGACTTTAGCGGAGAAAGATTTAGCGATTGATCCAACACTATCAAAAATTGTAGAGAAAGCAGGTTTGAAATCAGTAATGGTAAGATCTCCTTTGACATGTGAGGCTAATAGATCAGTCTGTAGAAAATGTTATGGGTGGGCTTTAGCTCATAACCAACTTGTCGACTTGGGTGAAGCAGTTGGCATTATTGCTGCCCAATCAATTGGTGAGCCTGGTACTCAATTAACAATGAGAACTTTCCATACAGGGGGAGTCTCAACCGCTGAAACAGGTGTTATTAGATCAAATATTGCAGGTACAGTGGAATTTAGCCCTAAAGCTAGATTAAGAGGTTATAGAACACCTCATGGAGTAGAAGCGCAGCAATCTGAGGTTGATTTTACTCTTACTATAAACACTACTGGATCAGGGAAAAATCAAAAAATTGAAATTACGAGTGGTTCATTGCTTTTTGTCGATAATGGTCAAGTTATTGATGCGGATGTCACAGTTGCTCAAATAGCAGCAGGTTCAGTTAAAAAGAGCGTTGAGAAAGCTACAAAAGATGTTATTTGCGACCTTGCAGGTCAAGTTAGATACGAGAGCGTTATTCAACCAAGAGAGGTAACAGATAGGCAGGGAAATATCACTTTAAAAGCACAACGTCTTGGAAGATTATGGGTTTTAGCTGGTGACGTCTACAATTTACCTCCAAATGCATTACCTGTTGTTGATAGCAACGTAAATGTTTCTAATGGTCAAGTTCTTGCCGAAGCGAATCAATCAACTGAATTTGGTGGTGAAGTTAGGCTTAGAGATTCAATTGGTGATTCAAGAGAAGTACAAATAGTCACTACCTCAATGATTTTAAAAGACTTTAAATTACTTGAGGAAACATCTCATGCTGGAGAACTTTGGAATCTAGAGGCAAAAGATGGCACTCGTTATAGATTGAACACTGTCCCAGGAAGTAAAATAAGTAGTGGTGAAATTATTGCTGAACTTTCTGATGATCGTTTTAGGACTCAAACAGGTGGACTTGTTAAATACTCTCAAAGTTTAGCAATTAAAAAAGCAAGATCTGCAAAAAACGGGTTTGAGGTCAGTAAAGGAGGTGCTCTTTTATGGATCCCTCAAGAGACTCATGAAATTAATAAAGATATTTCTTTATTAATGATAAAAGATAAGCAATGGATCGAAGCAGGAACAGAAGTTGTAAAAGATATATTCAGTCAAACTGCAGGAATAGTAACTGTTACGCAGAAAAATGATATTTTACGTGAAATTATTGTAAGGAGTGGAACTTTCCATCCTTGCAAAGACTCAAAGGCACTTGATCGCTTCGAGGGTGAAGGCCTTATTGTTAATCCAGGGGAGACAATATCAAAAGGTATAGAATCAGATAAGATGGTTTTTGTTCAAACTGTAGAAACTACAGATGGGAATGGTTTACTTTTAAGACCAATTGAAGAATATCTCATACCAGATGAAGCTCAATTACCTGAACTTGAGCATGTAAATCAAATTACCGGTCCTTCCCTTGGATTGAAAGCCACTCAAAGATTAGCTTTTAAAGATGGAGAATTGATTAAATCAGTTGAAGGAATTGAATTACTCAAAACGCAATTAATTCTTGAGACGTTCGAAACTACACCTCAAATGACGGTTGACGTTGAATCAGTTGCTGATAAAAAATCAAAAGATATTAATAGACTTAATCTTGTCATTCTCGAAAGTATCCTTGTAAGAAGAGATACAACATCTGATTCTAGTCATGGATCAACTCATACAGAGTTGCAAATTAAGGATGGTCAAATCATTAATGCCTCTGATGTTGTGGCTACAACGCAAATTTTATGTAAACAGGATGGTATTGTTCAATTTCCAGAAGTGGGGGAGGGAGAACCAATAAGAAGATTGATTGTTGAACGTGAAGAGGATACTGTAAAACTAAAAATTAAATCAAATGCAACAGTAAAAGTTGGTGATCGAGTTGTAGATGGAGATTCCTTAACAGATTCTCAAAAAGTTGATTGTTGTGGAGAGGTTGAAAGCGTCACTAGTAAAGAAGTGACTTTAAGACTTGGTCGACCATATATGGTATCTCCTGATTCAGTATTACATGTTAGGAATGGTGAACTTGTTCAGAGAGGAGATGGCTTAGCTTTACTTGTTTTTGAGAGACAAAAAACAGGTGATATTGTTCAAGGATTACCCCGTATTGAAGAACTCTTAGAGGCTAGAAGACCACGTGATTCAGCTATCTTGTGTAAGAAACCAGGAATTGTCGACATTAAGCAAGAAGATGATGATGAGTCAGTAGTTGTTACTGTTATTGAAAGCGACGACTCAATATCTGAATATCCTATTTTGCTAGGTAGAAATGTAATGGTTATGAACGGGCAACAAGTTTATGCAGGTGAGTCTTTGACAGATGGGCCTGTAAATCCCCATGAATTACTTGAATGTTTCTTTACTGATTTGAGAGATAGAAAACCACTCCTTGAAGCTGCTCAAGAAGCCATCGCAAAGCTTCAACATACAATGGTTAATGAAGTACAAAATGTATACAAATCACAGGGAGTATCAATTGACGACAAGCATATAGAAGTAATAGTAAGGCAAATGACAAGTAAAGTTCGTATCGAGGATGCTGGGGATACAACATTGCTTCCAGGCGAACTTATAGAGTTACGACAAGTTGAAGATACCAATCAGGCAATTTCAATTACGGGTAGTGCCCCAGCTGAATTTACTCCTGTTTTATTAGGAATTACTAAGGCATCTCTTAACACAGATAGTTTTATATCTGCTGCTTCTTTCCAGGAAACAACAAGAGTACTCACTGAGGCTGCCATAGAAGGTAAGTCAGATTGGCTTCGTGGCTTAAAAGAGAATGTCATTATTGGAAGACTTATTCCAGCTGGTACTGGATTTAGTGGTTTTGAGGAAGAGTTAAAAGCAGAAGCTGGACCTCATCCAGATATCCTGGCAGAGGATGCTGCTGGTTACAGACGTATGCAGAATTTGAGACCTGATTATACGGTTGATATGCCTACTACTCCAGCGGTTTCAAAAACTTCCGTTTTAGATGATCCTAGTGATGCTGATCTTGAGGCAACGAGAAGTCGTCATGGAATTGATGCAACAGCAAGTAATTTTGCAGCTTTTACTCGTCCAAGTTCAGATGATAGTTCTAATGATGAACAGTCACTTGATCCAATCGCTTTGGAAGGCCTCCAAGAAGAAGGGTTGCTTTCAGATGAGTAATTATTTCTCACATAATTTCTTATAGTTATCTATTATTACTGAAAAAATGTTAGAACCACCTTTAGTTCCAAAAAGAAAACTACCTAAATATGGTTTCCATACTCACATAGAGAGATTGAATGGAAGGTGGGCAATGATTGGTTTTGTTGCCCTTATTTTGCTTGAATTAAAATTAGGACATGCGATCACTGTGTGGTGAATGATTTAACCAAAAAAAAAAAATCTGAGTTCCTCTTAGGGCAAAGTTTAAAAAGTCTTGAGCAATTTGCTATAAATTTTGGACAAAAGTCTTTTAGAGGACGCCAAATATATGATTGGTTGTATAAAAAAGGTGCACGAAACTTAGATGAAATATCTGTACTCCCTAAAGATTGGAAACTTTCTTTGCTGTCTCACGGTGTTGTTATAGGCAGGTTAAAAGAAATCGATAGAAGACTTGCTACTGACAACACTATAAAATTACTTTTAGGAACAGATGATGGTGGACTAATTGAAACTGTAGGTATACCAACTTCTAATAGATTAACAGTTTGTTTATCTAGTCAAATAGGTTGTTCTATGGGTTGTAAATTCTGTGCAACAGGTAAAGATGGATTGCAACGGTCACTTCGACTCCATGAAATTATTGATCAAGTCTTAAGCATTCATGAAGCTATTGGTAGACGTCCCTCTAACATTGTCTTTATGGGAATGGGGGAACCATTATTGAATATGGAGGTTGTCGTTGCTGCTATACGGTGTCTTAATTTTGATTTAGGCATAGGCCAAAGACGCATAACTGTGAGCACTGTTGGAATACCACAGACGATCCCTAGGCTTGCAGAATATTCGAAGGAGATACTTGGAAATGCACAGTTTACACTCGCTGTAAGTTTGCATGCTCCTAATCAAGAACTTAGGGAAAGTTTGATCCCTTCGGCAAGTTCTTTTCATATCGAGGAGCTCTTATCTGATTGTAAAAATTATTTTTTTGCAACTGGCAGAAGAGTCAGCTTTGAATATATTTTACTTGGAGATGTTAATGATACTAGTTATCATTCTCTTGAATTAGCTAATTTGTTAAGAGGATTCAATAGCCATGTCAACTTAATTCCCTACAACCCCGTAGCGGATGTTGACTATCGGCCACCGAGAAAGCAAAGTATTTTATTGTTTAAGGATAATTTACAAAAAAGAGGTATTCCAGTAAGTATTCGAGCTAGCAGGGGACTTGACCAAGATGCAGCATGTGGACAACTTAGAAGAAATAAGCAAAACTTCTAAAAACAGATTATTTATGGGCTTCTTTAAATCAACAGTCCTTCCCACCTTAATTATTATTGTCTTTGGATTGGCTTTATTTGCTGTCAGTGCTCGAATTTGGCTTCCTGGGGACATGATGGCACCAGCTCCACCCTCGTAAAAATAGAAGTTTATTCTAGAATAAATTTATGAATGATATTTCAGATAATCAATTAAATAAGCCATTGGCTGAATTGGCCATAGATCCTGATGTTTTGGCTAAGGAGTTAGCCGCTGAAATTCAAGTTGATCCTCTTGATGATATTGATTTTGATGGATCATTCAATAAACAAACAAACTCTAATGTTGAATGTGATGAAGGTTTATTGTGGCTACAGTCTGGTCACGAAGAAAGACTTCAAGGTTTAAGGATTTTTTGTGAATATAGGGATCCTAGATGTATTCAATTCTTAATCCCATTGCTTCAAGAACCTTGTCCAGTTGAAAGAATGAGTGCGGTTTATGCGCTTGGACGTAATCCATGCCCTAAAGCAGTTGATTTGTTACTACAAATACTGAAACAAGATAGTAATGCTTATGTCAGAAGAGCAACTGCGTGGAGTCTGGGGAACTACCCAGATTCACCTGTCCTTGAACCATTGATTGAAACTCTGAAAAAAGATGTTGCGGCTGTAAGACTTTGGGCAACAAGCTCTCTCGCAGAAGTTGGACTCAGCTCAGAGATCAAGGCTCATAGGGCCTCTCAGGAGCTCTTGGAGAGTTTAAATGTAGACACTGAACCAGGCGTTAGGAGTAACTGTATTTGGTCGCTGGATAGACTGTTGGAGAGGCTTGATGAATCCCTTCAGTTAAAAGTGTCAGAAGCTTTTTTAAACGTCCTTTTGCAAGATAGTGAATCTTCAGTTCGTTATGAAGCGAGGATTGCTCTCGAACAAATTAAAAATCCGTTAATACAAAATCGTTACAAAAACTTGATTCTAGAGGGTTTGCTTATCTGAATTTTTATGAATTAAACACATATTTGTAACAAGTGCAACGCAAATATACTCATCTTTTCTATAACATCATGAACCACTCTTTTTCTTTTGCATGCCTCAACGAATTCTGAGATTCAAAATCAGACAAGATGGCTTTGTCGAAGAGCAAGTTGAAGGCGTGCTCGGAGACTCTTGTCTAGATCTAACTGAAAAGCTTGAGTCTGTCCTAGGGAGCGTTGAGAACAGAAAACTTACTGCTGATGCTTATCAGCATGAAGATGTCCAATCTCAGTCAATACCGTTAGAAATCTACTGATGTCGCATTTCAGCACTGTAAAAACACAACTCCGCCAGAGAGAACCACTGTGTCAAGCTCTTATAGATCTTGGTTATAACCCCCAGGAAGGTGAATCAACAGTTCGTGGGTACAGAGGACAAACAGTAACAGCCGAACTCGCTGTAAAAATGAATAACAGTGGTGACTTTGGTTTTAGATGGAATGAGAGTTCTAAATCTTATGAACTTGTTACTGATCTTGATTTGTGGAAAGAGGCTATTCCAGTTGAAAGATTCATAGCTCAGTTGACACAAAGATATGCTTTTAATGCTGTTTTAGCAGCTACTACAAAAGAAGGTTTTCAAGTTGCTGAACAAAAAAATAATGTTGATGGATCTATTGAATTAGTTGTCACACGTTGGGATGCATAAGTTTTAGAAATTGACTTTTGATTCTTCATCTGCATTTGAAGCCAAATCTAATGAACAATACTCTCCCAGTGGAAAAGAGCCTGTTCTCGGAGGCAAATTAAGGGCTAAAGCAGTATGGGTTGATGAATCACAATGTATAGGTTGTACTTACTGTGGATGCGTTGCATCAAACACTTTTGCTATGGAGCCAAATTTGGGTAGAGCAAGAGCAATAAGGCAAGATGGTGATTCTACTGACGTCATTCAGGAGGCTATTGAAACTTGTCCCGTTGATTGCATAAAATGGGTAGATTTTGAAGATCTTAAAGGTTTAAAAGAAAAATTAGAAAAGCAAGATTTCAGACCTCCAGGGCTACCTCCTTGGGTTTAATTAAAATTTAAGTTAGTGAAAAATTTTAAAAATCTAGTTCCACTTCGTCGATTTGGAAGAACAGAATTAAAAATACCAATACTTTCGATTGGTGGCATGCGCTTCCAAGAGAGTTGGAAAGATCTTCAGGAAAAAGAAATAACAGAAGAAAGTCAAATAAATGTTGAAAAAATAATTAATGATTCCTCTCGTAAAGGTTTAAATCACATTGAAACAGCGCGCCAATATGGAACTTCTGAGTTGCAACTTGGGAATGCATTTAAAAGATTACAGACAAAAAATCTCATTATTCAAACTAAAGTATCCCCAAAGTTAAATGTTGATCAATTTGAAACAGAATTAGAAAAGAGTTTTTTTAACTTGAAATGTGAAAAAATTGACTTACTTTCAATTCATGGCATAAACACGTCAGAGCATCTCCACAACACAATTAGGCGAGGTGGTTGTCTTGATGTAGTTAGGAAGTTTCAAGAGAGGGGCAAGGTGGGATCAATTGGTTTTTCTACACATGGAAATTGTAATTTAATTGAAGAGACAATAAAAACTGATTTATTTGATTATGTAAATTTGCATTGGTATTTTATTAGAAGGGAAAATGAGGCAGCTTTAAATGCTGCTAGAAAACTTGACTTAGGTGTTTTTATTATTAGTCCTACTGATAAAGGTGGTCACCTTCATTCACCATCAAATAAATTAATTGATTTATGTAATCCATATCACCCAATAGTCTTTAATGATTTATTTTGCTTAAGAGATTCTAGGGTTGATACAATTAGTGTTGGACTTTCTAAAATAGAAGACTTAAATATTCATTTAGAAGCAATTTCTTACTTAGATAATGCTAATTTAATAGTTGATAATATACAACAGAAACTTATTAAAGAGGCCAAAGATATATTGGGTGATAGATGGTATGCTTCATGCTATGAGGGCCTTCCTAGCTGGCAAGACACCCCAGGGGAGATGAATCTTTTTGTCTTATTGTGGTTATACAATTTGGTTGAAGCATGGGATATGAAAGAATTCTCTAGAGCTCGTTATGGATTACTTGGTAATGCAGGACATTGGTTCCCAGGTAATAATGCAGATCAACTTGATTTTTCAGTAAGTGAAAAAAATTTAAGAGACTCATTAAGGGATAGCCCTTGGGTAAATGAAATACCTGATATTTTAAGAAATTTGAGAGAAAAAATTGGTGGAAACTCTCAACAAAGACTATCAATATCTACTTAGATAAAGGTTTTTTAGAGGGTAAACCAACTTTCCTCGGGTAAGTATCTGGGCAAATATTATTTGGTTTAATTTTTATTATATTTCTCTCTCCTTTCCCGAAAGGAAGATTGATTTTTTTTATTTCATTGACCTCTGAATTTAATAAACTTAATGTTTGATTTAAAAATTTATTTTCATTATCTTCTATTAATTTACCTCTATAAATAAAACAGCTACCGTTTCTTAGTACTAACGGAACTAAGTATTCTGCGACTACAGATATCTTTCCTACAGCTCTAGCTAATGCAAAGTCAAAAGAACCCCTATAATTTTTATTTTGACCAACTAATTCTGCTCTGTTATTTATAACTTTAACTCGATTGTCTAAATCTAATTCGTTTACAATTGATTCCAGCGCAATAGCTTTCTTTTTAATTGATTCAACTAAAACAAATTCTGAATTTATCATCGCAATAGCTAATACTATGCCTGGGACGCCGCACCCGCTGCCAATATCAATCAATTTATATTTTTTATTTTGGTTATTTATTTCACTTTCAAATGGCCATAAACTATCAAAGACCTGTAAAACCCAGTAGTCCTGTCCATCAATTAATCTCGTTAAATTTAATTTTTGATTCCATGTTTTTAAAAGATTTTGATATTTTATAAACTTATTAACTTGATCAGAAGAGGGTGACCATTTCATCTGATTCCATAATGATGAACATGGCATACCGTTTGAAGTATTAAATGGCATATACAAATTCTCAGAAATTGCTATGAATCTAAAAGGGCTTTAAAGATTAATTCTTCACTCTTCGAAGGTATACCAAAATTTTAATAAGTTGACTTTTTCAAAAAACCATTATGAAATACTTGGTGTATCACCAAGTGCCAATAGTGAGGTCCTTAGGAGTGCCTTTAGATCACTTAGTAAAGAACTTCACCCAGATACAACTTTATTACCTCAGGAAGAGGCAGCAAAGCGTTTCCAACAAGTGTGCGAATCTTATGAGTTGCTTAACGATCCTGCTTTGAGAAAAGTATACGACTTGAATTTAAATAAAGAAAACTTAAAAAAAGAGAAATTTAAAATAAAGTCTGATTTTTTTCTAAGAAATACTTATTTGGAAAAGAGTTCAATTGGAGAGAGAAGACCCTTTTCGGGTGGCGAGTTATTCTCATTGCTTTTGCTTGGGACTACTCTATTAATAAGTTTGATGGTTTGTATTGGTTTTGCTTTGCTGCAAGGCAAAGAATTAATGGTTCGTCCAGCCTGGCTCGATACCTCAAATCAAATGGTTATAGTGAATAGATCGATATTGACTCATGAGTTTGTTGCCACCGAGTGAAACTCCTCTAAATCAGCATTCTTTAAAAGCGTTAGAGGGATGGCTGCATGAGCTTGGGGCAAAACCAAGCGAAAATGACCCTTGTTTATGGAATTGGAGTATGCCCTCTTGGTCAGCTGAAATAAAAATGAATGTAGAAAATTTGACAATATTATGGAGTAAGGATGGAAAAACTAATCAATGTAATTTTCCTTATGGTCTTTCTCGGAAAGATGTTCAAACAGCATTAATTGAAGGCCCATGAGAGTATTTCTTAAATAGAGTTAAGCCAATTAATAATAGTTAAATAACATTTTTCTAATTGTTCATCTGTCAAACATAATGGTGGAAGAAGGTAAACAACATCACCAAGAGGTCTTATAAAAACTCCGTTTTTGACAGCAAATTCTTTTAGGGCTTTGCCAGATTGATTTAAATATCCACTTGGTCCATCAGCTTTAATGTTAAATGCTGCAATAGTCCCACAAATACGAGGTCTTGACACTTTGGGATGTTTTTTTAATACATTCATAAAATAATTATGTCTTTTCTCATAATTTTTATATTTTTGAGGATTATTTAGTAGTAAGTCCAAACTTGCATTTGCGGCAGCACAACCTAGTGGATTAGCAGTAAAGCTATGCCCATGCCAAAAAGTTAAGTTTGGGTTGTCTCCTACAAATAAATTGAATATTTCCTGAGTTGCCATTGTTACTCCCATAGGTAGAAAACCACCTGTCAGACCTTTTGATAGAGAGATTAAGTCGGGCTTTATATTGGCTTTTTTGAACGCAAAAATTGAGCCACACCTCCCAAATCCAGTTAAGACCTCATCTGCTATGAGGAGAGAGTTTGCTTCCTTGACTTTTTCTTCTACTGCTTTGAGGAATGATGGACGTACCATCCTCATCCCTCCTGCTCCTTGAACTAAAGGTTCAAGTATTACTGCAATTGTTGGTTCTTCAAGAAGTCTTTCAAGCTTATCTAATGAATCTTTTTCTTTATTTTCGACATCTTCATCAGACCACCATGTCTCTGGCCATTTGATTCTTTCTACGGGGAAAAGCATTTTTTCAAATGGTGCATTGAAAATATTTCTTTCACCTACGGCCATTGCTCCAAAAGTATCTCCGTGATAAGCACCCTCAAATGCAATTATTTGTTTACGTGATTGCTGTTTATTAACCCAATATTGACAAGCAATTTTAATAGCTACTTCAACTGCAGTAGATCCATTATCTGAAAAGAATAATTTCTCAAGACCTGTGATTGAGCTCAATCGGTTTGCTAGTAACTCTGCTTGTGGATGAGAGAAATCTGCAAAGATTACCTGTTCAAGTTTTAGAGCCTGAGTACTAATTGCATTTGCAATATATTGATTTGAGTGCCCATGCAAAGTTACCCACCAACTACTAATAGCATCAATTAATGGAATTCCTTGTTCTCGATATAAAATTGCATCATTAGCTGAAATTACCTGCCCAAGATTTGTGAACTCCTTGAGTTGTGAAAAAGGTGGCCAAATGTTTTTCAATGATGAATGGTTGTTCGTATCAAAGTGATTTTCCGAATAATTAAAGTCAGAATAAATTTTTTTTGTCATATTTTTGTTGTGTAATTAATTCCTTGAGAAATGATAAAAAGGAATCAAATTTAAAATTCAGGTCGTTTTCTTCCTCCAAAGTCTATTTTGAATAGTTTTTCTAAATATGACACTACTCATAAGGAAATTTACCCAGATGGTCACTGGACTAGTCTCAGGGTGAATCTTGAATTAAGAGGATGGACTCCATCTCAAATAAAAATGATCCGTGATTACCTAAAAAGTGGTTGGAGTCTTAAAAATGCTATGAATTATGTATCTTTGAAATCTGGATCTTGTCCCTTAAATCAAGGTGAATTTTAAAATTTTTTAAAGTTTAAAAAAATTATTTAACTTTCTCTTCAAGTTTTGCTCTTCCCAAAAATTTAATAATGAAGAAGAAGAAACTCTTTGTAAAAAAGGTAGTTGAGCTAATACTTTTACATTGGTAAAATTTTCAATTGTTTTTGGATTGTCTTCGTGCAATTTGCCATTTAAAATAATACCTATTATTTTTATATTTTTTCTTCTTAATGTTTCAATTGTCAGTAAGGTGTGATTAATTGTGCCCAAGCCGGATCTAGCTACAAGAATGACAGGTAAGTCAAATTTCTTTATTAAGTCAATTTGTAGATAATTTCTGGTTAGAGGAACAAGAACACCTCCAGCAGTTTCAACCACTAAATTTGAATCTATTGAAGGTAGTATTAATTGCTCTATTTTGATAAGCTTACCCTCTTTTTCTGCAGCCCAGTGAGGTGAAACAGGTGCCTTAAATTTATATATTTCAGGAATAATACGTTCTTTCGTCAGAGAAAGTGAAGATAAAATTTTTTCACTATCAGATCCATCATCCATACCGCTTTGTATTGGTTTCCAATATTTTGCATTTAAACCAACAACAAAAAGAGAACTTACAATAGTTTTTCCTACGTCTGTGTCAGTGCCACAAACTATAAATTTTATTTTATTCTGAGTCATTTTTTAATTAAAACTATTTGTATTAGCCAAGTCAATACTGTTGCTCCATTCTTTTTCTCTATCCATTTATTTTTTAATTTTTTCCATTGACTTGGTTTTAAAGATTGATGATTTTTTGTATGAGCCCCAACATTTATGATTTTTTTTAAAAGATAAGTTGGGTTGGGTCCAATATCTTTATATGAAATAATCCTATTGTATTTAATATTTGAATTCTCAATGTATTTTAAAATTGAATTAGGTTGAGGTAAGTTATTTGCGGTGAAAGGCACGCTTGCTTCGTCTGCGGCTTCTTTCCACTCCGCAAAGCAGCCACAAATAGGGATAGCTATAGCAATCCAACTATCTCTCTCAAGGAGAGAAAACCATTCATATAATTTTTTTTCAGGATCCTTAAGCCAATGTAATAAGAAGCTTGATGCTATTAACTTTGGGTCTTCTTTAAAAAGAGGAATCCCTTCATTTAAATTCCATATTATTTTAGTTTTAGATGTATCTTGTTGAAGTAACATCTTTTTTGAGTAGTCAATTCTAACTACTGATTGATTTGGAGTTTTGGTTTCAATTATATCTGCCAGTAAACCTGTACCTGAGCCAAGATCTAACCATAAACCTGAAGGAATTGACTCCGTTTTACAGGCTTCTGCAAGTTTTATTGCAACATATTTTTGGACATCTGAGTTGGATTTATATGTTTCTGCTGAGCTATCAAATCTTTTCAGAATCTCACTCTCTGAATATTGATTCATTAATATTTTAACCATCTCTCTATCTCGATAGTTAAATCACACCTTAAGTGAGAATGGCCTTCTTGATCAAGATTCCATGATTCATATTTAGATATTAAAAAAGACGTCAGAAGACTATCTAGATATACAGATGAAGAGTTTGAGACTATTTGATCTTTTTTCCCAAATATTGCTAAGATTTTAGAGTTTTGATTTAAACCAAGTGGTAATCCTTTTGTATCTATAAGTCTATTTAAATCTGTTCTCAATCGATGGCGACCACACTCACTTATCTCTTTATCAATATATGAAATAAGATTTTTTGAGTAAATATTTGGACTTGCAGATAATTTAAAAAACTTTGTTAACATTTTTTTTTCATCTTTTGTGCCAATTTTGGTTTTCATACCTTCTAAGGCAATCTTTACAGCTCTCCTCTCTTTCCCTTCAGGTAAAAACATCCCAAAACAATTTAAAAGAATTATATCAGTTGCTTTAGAAAGAATAAATGCATCAATTAAATGAAAACCTAATGAGTGGCAAATAACTACTTTCTTATCGATAGATTGACTCCATTCTGCTTTTGTTGATGAGTTGGAGTAGTAACCTCTATCATAATTTTTCCATATCCATTCTTTTGTTTTAAAAAAAAATTCCCATTCTTTCCAGTAGGAACTATCAAATCCCCATCCATGAACAGCAATTATTTCTTTCATGATTTATTTAATGCATGAATGAAATTTGGCAGTGTGTTACTAGGTAAACCAAGTCGAATAACAATTCTCATTCTTGCAGTACCTTCTTTTACTGTCGGTGGTCTTATAGCTGAGCATAGAAAACCCTCTTGTTCAAGTATTTCTTGTATTTCGAGAGCTTTTTGATCTTTACCTACAATTAATGGAATAATAGGACCATTACCTTCTGTCGTAATCCACCCAGCACTAGCTAGTTCCTTTCTCCATTTAAAAGAATTCGTAATCAATTCATTCATCCATTTTGGATTTTCTTTTATAAGTTCTAATGATGCTAGAGATGCAGCACATAACGGCGGAGCAATAGCAGTTGTATATTTAAAGGCACCACTTGTTTGAATCAATTCATTTCCAATTTTATTATTACTAGCTAGAAATGCTCCTCCACTCCCAAAGGCTTTACCAAAGGTTCCACAAATAATTGATATTGATTCATTAATGCCAAAGCATAATCCTCTTCCTCCATCTCCTAAGACACCTAAAGAATGAGCTTCATCTACTAATAATTTTGCGTTATATTTTTGGCATAATGCAGCAATAGCTTTAATATCTGGACTTGTGCCTTCCATACTAAAAAGACTTTCAGTAATAACTAAAAGTGATTTCCCTGGAGAAAGTTGAAAAGAATTTCTCAAATAATTTTCTAATTCTATAAGATTATTGTGAGAATATCTTTTTAATTTAGCCCTACTAGCTTGTACCCCTACTAATAATGAATTATGTATATATTTATCCGCGAAAACAGTTGTATGTCTATCTGCTAAAGTTTGAACAGCTGCAATATTTGCTTGAAAACCACTTGGAAAAAGTAAAACATGCTCTCTTGATATCCAATCAGAAATTGCGTTCTCTAATTTTTGATGAATTGGACGACTACCTGTTAATAACCTAGATCCACCAGAACCTATCCCTTCGTCTCTCATTGTTTTAAAGGCGGCATCTAATATGGCTGGATGACTACTTAATCCAAGATAATCATTACTTGCTAAGTCTAATAAAGATATCAATTCATTTTTTGAGTTAATAGACTCAAGCCTTGATTTATTTTGAGATGGTTTCCATGTTCTTAGGGTCCTAACTCTGTAATTAGGTAAATTCATTACAAAAAAGTTTTTTATAGGAAGATAAAAAGTCTGTTTACTCTAATTATATTTAAATTCTTTAAACCTTCTATCTATTCAAATATTGTGTAAGCTATAGAAAACTTAAGGTTATTCTCATAAATAAAGAACATTTAAAAAATTCTGTCAAAATTTAATTTCAATATGAGTAACTTATCTCTAGATAAACTTTTTCCATATCCTCTTGATGATTTCCAACTCCAAGCTGTTGATTGCTTGAATCAAGGACATTCGGTTGTAGTAAGTGCTCCAACGGGCTCTGGGAAAACATTAATTGGTGAGTATGCAATATATAGAGCAATTGCGCATGGTCAAAAAGTTTTTTATACAACTCCGCTCAAAGCATTATCAAACCAAAAACTGAGAGATTTTAGAAAGCAATTTGGATATGAGAATGTTGGCCTACTTACAGGGGATACAAGTTTAAATAGAGATGCGTCAATCATAGTTATGACAACTGAAATCTTTAGAAATATGCTTTATGCAGAAGTAGACGGGGAGGATGATCCTCTACTTGATGTTGAAACTGTTGTTTTGGATGAATGTCATTATATGAATGATTCTCAAAGAGGAACAGTTTGGGAAGAGTCAATAATTTACTGCCCTACGTCTGTACAATTTGTAGCTTTGTCAGCAACCATTGCTAATTCTATTCAATTAACTAATTGGATAGAAAATGTACATGGTCCTACTGATTTAATTACAAGCGAGATGCGACCAGTCCCTTTGAAATTTAATTTTTGTAGTCAAAAAGGTTTACATCCATTGCTCAATGATGAGGGAACTGCGCTTCATCCAAATAATAAAGTTTGGAGACCTCCAAAAGGAAAAAGAAATAAGCAGAAATCAAATAGACCTTTATATCCAGACCCTCCCTCAATTGGTTTTATTGTTTCTCAGCTAGAGGAAAGAAAGATGCTTCCTTCAATCTTTTTTGTCTTTAGTCGTAGAGGGTGCGATAAGGCTGTTAAGAGTCTAAAAAGTCATATATTGGTTTCTAAGAAAGAGAGAAACTTGTTGAAATTACGATTAAGAGATTATTCTTTACAAAATCCCGATGGTATTAGAGATAGTTTTCATATTGACTCTTTATTGCGTGGAATAGCTTCACATCATGCAGGGATTTTACCTGCTTGGAAGGAATTTGTTGAAAGACTGTTTCAAGATGGGTTAATAAAAATTATTTTTGCTACTGAAACTCTTGCTGCTGGTATTAATATGCCAGCTAGAAGTACAGTAATACTAACACTCTCTAAAAGATGTGAAGAAGGTCATCGTCTTCTAAAAGGAAGTGAATTTTTGCAAATGGCTGGTCGTGCAGGGCGTAGAGGTTTAGATGAAATTGGTTATGTCGTAACTGTTCAAAGTCGGTTTGAAGGAATTAAAGAGGCCTGTCAGTTAGCAATCAGTCCTCCTGATCCCTTAATTAGTCAATTCACTCCAAGTTATGGAATGGTTTTGAATCTTTTGCAAAGATATGATGAAAAAAAAGCTAAAGAACTCATTGAAAGAAGCTTTGGACGATATCTTGCCGATTTGGATTTAGTAGATGAAGAAAAGTCGCTTTGTAACTTAGAGAATGAAATTTCAAACCTAAAGATCAATTTAGAAGATATTCCTTGGAGTGATTTTGATGCATATGAAAAAATACGTTCTCGGTTGAGAGAGGAGCGGAGGCTCTTAAAAATCCTAAAAAAACAAGCATCTGAAACGCTCTCGAATGAACTAACCTCTGCACTTAATTTTTCAAGTAATGGCACTCTAGTAACAATTAAAGTACCTCAACTAAATGAGAAACCTACACCGGCAGTGATAGTTGATAAAATAGAGACCTCAGGTCAGTTCCCGTACCTTTTATGCATAACTATTGAAAATGTATGGATACTGTTATCTTGTCAATCAGTTGTTAGTCTTCATGCAGAATTATCATGTTTAGATGTTGATAGCTATAAAAAACCTTATTTAAGTAAATTAGGTGAAACTTGTTTTGGAGATGATAAGACTATCCTTTTAACTAAAAACATTGAAAAAATTGCACAAAAAGAAGATTTGTATACTCCTCAATATGACTTGGCGGGAGAAGTTACTTCTCAGTATGAACTTGTATTATCTTTAGAAAAAGAACTTGATGCTCACCCTGCTCATAGATGGGGTGACAGGAAAAAATTAAAAAAGTTTCGCCGTAGGATTGATGAGTTAGAAATTGAACTTATTACAAGAAAAAATTATTTAAGTCATAAGGTAAATCATCACTGGGATAGTTTTAAATCCCTCTCTAAAGTCCTTGAATATTTTGGTTGTTTTAATAACAATAAGCTAAGTGAAATTGGCAGAACTGTTTCTTCTATACGGGGAGATAATGAACTTTGGATTGGTTTAATAGTCATGAGTGGTCATTTAGATGATCTTGAACCACATGAATTAGCTGGAATTCTACAAGGTATTAGTACCGATATAAATAGACGTGAAGTATGGTGCGATTTCTTTCCTTCATCTGGATCTGAGGATTTAATGAATAAAATATTCTTTATTAGAAAAGACTTAATTAGTATACAAGAAAGATTTAGTATTGATGTACCTGTTTTATGGAATTTAGATGTCGTTGGACTTGTTGAGCAATGGACAATAGGTATCTCATGGAATGACCTAGTAAGAGGCACGTCTCTTGATGAAGGTGATATTGTAAGACTATTAAGAAGAACTGTTGATATTCTTTCTCAAATACCTCATTGTGAAGCAGTTAGTGATAAATTAAGAAATAATGCTAGGCGAGCTTTGAAATTAATTAATAGATTTCCCGTTTTAGAGGATAACGATTATGAAAGTTTGATATCTGAAGATAAAGTTGCAGTAAACCCAGCAACAGAGAGGGCCGATTAGAAAAATATTATTTTTGAGTCATATTTATATTAATTAAATCATCAAATTCTTTATTATTTATAAACCCAAGTTTTTCTGATGCTTCTCTTAACGTTAGATTTTTCTTATGTGCTAATTGCGCTATTTTACAAGCCCTTTCATAGCCAATCCTTGGAGTTAAACTGGTTACTAGCATTAATGAATTTTCAACATATGATTTAATATTTATTCTATTTGGCTCTATTCCTGTAATCATTTTGGTTCGACAAGAATGGCATGCATCGGAAAGTAGATTAACACTTGTAAGAATGTTGAATGCTATTAGAGGCTTGTATACATTCATTTGTAGATGTCCACCACTACCGGCCATTGTTACACCAACTTCTAATGCAATGATTTGGGTGCAAATCATTGCCATTGCCTCGCATTGGGTAGGATTAACTTTCCCAGGCATTATGGAGCTACCAGGCTCATTATCTGGAAGTTCAAGTTCACCAATACCAGTTCTTGGTCCAGATGACAATAACCTTATGTCATTAACTATTTTAAGTAGTGATACTGCAAGAAGCTTTAGACATGACATTGTATTTACTAACTCATCATGACTAGCCATCTGCGAAAATTTGTTTCGAGTGCTTTTAAATTTAAATCCTGTTGAATTAGCTATATCTTCAGTAATAAGTACATCAAAATTATCAGGAGCATTTAATCCTGTCCCAACGGCTGTACCTCCAATAGGTATGTAAAGTAAGTCTTCTAAACTTTTTTCTATTCTTTTAGAGGCATTCAATATCTGATTCATCCATCCTGAAACTTCTTGTCCCAACGTTAAAGGTACTGCATCTTGCAAGTGAGTTCTGCCAATCTTAGTTATGCTTTCCCACTGAGTTGCTTTTTTTCCTAAGGCTTTAATAAGAAGATCTATCTCAGGAAGCAACCTTTTCTTTATTTCATTTACAGTTGCAATATGTGTAGCAGAGGGAAATACATCATTAGTTGATTGAGACTTATTCACGTCATCATTAGGGTGTATCTCTTTATAAGATCCAAGTGGCAGATTCTTTTTATGTAATACTATATTGCTTATAACCTCATTTACATTCATATTAGTTTGTGTTCCACTTCCTGATTGCCAAACAGGTAGAGGGAATTGTTCATTATGTCTACCTTCAATGATTTGATCTGAGGCATTTACGATTAAATCCTTTTTCTCATTACTTATTAAATTCAATCTATTATTTATGATGGCTGCTGATTTTTTTATTTGGGTTAATGCAAAAATAAGTGGCAAAGGCATTAAATTATCGCCAATTTTAAAATTATTTAATGCTCTTTGAGTTTGTGCTCCCCATAGAGAATTTAATGGAACTTCTACAGTTCCTAAAGTATCTTTTTCTATTCGCATTTTTTTCCTTTCCATTAAATTTATTAAAGATTCCTTTTATTCTTATGATAATTTAGAAGAGAATTCCTGCTTTTTTCGATAATATAGTTTTATATATTAAGTCTTTCCCAAATAACATTTAAATTTGCAGTTTGTTTCTCAGGACAAAAACACTCATCTATCTCACTTTTATTCATATTCTTATTAATCTCTTTGTCGCTCTCAATATTCTTTCTGAAATTCCCTCCCTCTGTGTTCCATGCTGAATGAGCATGAGTTTGGACAATTTTATATGCTATTTCCCTACTCATGCCGCTATTTACCAGTGCTAATAAAACTCTTTGACTAAAAACTACACCTCCATAAATATTCATATTCCTAAGCATATTATGTGGATATACTCCTAACCCTTTTATTACCTCAGTCATTTCTCTGATCATGAAATGACACGTAATTGAGCAATCAGGCAGCATCATTCGCTCTATAGAACTGTGACTAATATCTCTTTCATGCCATAATGCTACATTTTCCAGAGCTGCGACCACATAGCTTCTTAAAACTCTGGATAGGCCACTTATTCTCTCACTTCTAATTGGATTCCTCTTATGAGGCATAGCCGAACTCCCTTTTTGACCTTTTGCAAAACTTTCCTCCACTTCGAGAACATCTGTTCTTTGTAGATTTCTTATTTCAGTTGAGAAGCGGTCTAAGGAGGCCCCAAGTAAAGCCAATGTTTGGATGTAGTTTGCATGTCTATCTCTTGATATAACCTGAGTACTAGCCGTATCAATTTTAAGCCCAAGATATTCACAAGTTAATTTTTCTATTAAGGGATTTGTATTTGCGTATGTCCCCATAGCACCGCTTATTTGACCAACTGATATTTCTGATTTTATTTTTTCTAATCTGTCTAGATTTCTTATTGTTTCTGCTAACCATCCTGCCAATTTAAAACCAAAAGTTATTGGCTCTCCATGAATCGCATGAGATCTTCCAATCATGTAAGTATATTTGTGCTCCCTAGCAAGATTTCTAATTGCACTCTCTAATTTTTGTAATTCAGCTTGAATCAACTTTAATGACTTTAAAAGTTGTAGTGCAAGTCCTGTATCGAGAACATCACTACTTGTCATCCCTACATGGATATACCTACCTGAATCTCCTATATTCTCATTTAAATTCGTTAGAAATGCAATTACATCATGCTTAACTTCTGATTCAATTTCTAATATTCTTTTTTCATCAAAGACTGCTTTTTCTTTAATTTGCTTTAGTGCTTCCTCGGGAATCTTTCCTAATTTAAAATTAGCTTCACACGCAGCAATTTCTACATCAAGCCAGCTTTGATATTTAGCTTGATCAGTCCATATTTCTCCCATCTCGGGAAGTGTGTAACGATCTATCAAGTTTGTTTTTGGGTTTTAATTGATTTTTAATATATCTCTTCAAGCTGACTTAAGTCGATGATGTGGAACTTCCCAATGAACAAATTTTCCCCATGATTGCTGTCTAACCCAACATCGACCACCTTTGCAATGAATGACCTGAAACGGAGGCAAATCATTAGGTTGATTATCGATAGTTGCAAAACTTCCTGGTGGAAGCAATTCAAGTACGTTGGTTTTTTCGATTGATGCTACTAAATTAAGAGGTGTTTTAATAGTTACCTCTCTATCATCAATAGGATTTTTTAGATTGTTGGCCACGACTCCCCGCGCAATTAATCAAATCTTCTTTGAACTTTTCCAAAATCCCTGAGTTCAGCGGTTTTTATTCCGTTTCGTGTTTCTTTTTATGACAAATGAGCAGAAAAGTTAGGTTAGATGTTCACATGCTGACTAATGGCCTTGCGGATTCGAGGCAAAAAGCTACTCAATTAATAAGGGCTGGAAAAGTAAAAGATCTAAATGGTCAAATATTAGATAAACCTGGAAAACAGATTGATAAAGATGCTCAACTTATTGTTCAGAATCCACCTAGATTTGTCTCTAGAGGCGGTGAAAAATTAGTTGCTGGTATTGTTCAATTTAACATTAATGTAAAGGACAAAATTTGTCTGGATTGCGGCATATCTACAGGAGGTTTTACAGATTGTTTATTGCAATACGGGGCCTCTAAAGTTTATGGAGTTGATGTTGGTTATGGTCAAACTGCATGGAATATTAGGAATAATCCTCGAGTAAAGTTGTTAGAAAGAACAAATATAAGATACTTAAACTGTGCAGATCTTTACGAAGAAGGTGATAAAAAAGCAGAATTTTTTGTATTGGATCTATCCTTTATTTCTATAAAATTGGTATTATCAAATATCACCTCCTTGCTGATGAAAGAGAATAGAGAAGGATTGATATTAATTAAGCCTCAATTCGAAGTTGGAAAAAGTAAAGTAGGAAAAAATGGAGTTGTAAGAGATGTTCAATCTCATTATGAAGTAATTCAAAACGTAATAAAAAATTCTCAAGAACTAGGGTGGAATACTAAAGGCCTAATAGCATCTCCAATAAAAGGGCCTGCTGGTAACAATGAATATTTATTGTGGATAAGTTCATCTAATCAAGAAAATTTTATACCTAATGTTTTAAATCTAGTGAAAACAACATTGAAAGATTAGAGTGCAGATTCGTTAGTCTCATCAGTTCTTATTCTCAAGACTGAATCAACCGGAGTTATAAATATTTTTCCATCACCAATTTCACCTGTTTTTGCAGCTTCTGCAATAGCTTTTAAAACCATATCTACAGATTCATCAGCTACAACAACTTCAACTTTTAATTTTTGAAGAAATTCAACAGTGAATTCTGAACCTCTGTATCTTTCAACTTGGCCTTTTTGCCTTCCAAACCCCCTTACTTCACTAACTGTCATCCCTACTATCCCTGCATTGACTAGTGCAACTTTTACATCCTCTAATTTGAAAGGACGAATAATAGCTTCTATTTTTTTCATTGAATTTATTAGGAAAACTGCATTTAATGGATAATCTAATTATATAAAGATTTTGCTTTTTTTAAAACAGGTGAGTTACTAATAATTTCTAATCCGGCGCTTGAGGCATCTTCAAAAAGTTCTTGAGATTGGTCATTCGGAATCGTTACTAGTGATTGAGAAAGTAATTCCCAGTGTTTATTTTCAAAATGAGTTTGAAGCCAGAGAATCCCTAAAACACTTTTGGGCTCAATTAAAGTACCTTCATTAATCTGGGATAACCGGATGTCCATAGAATGATCAAAACGTATAACCTAATAAACAAGTAAAAAGTCATACATGTTGTGACCGTTGCTACTGATTTAAATTATTGAGGAAATTTTAGTGTCAAATTCAACCCCCACCAACAAAAAAGAGCTTTATGGAGAAAGGATAATAAAGGAAGCCGAAATGATTTGCTTTCCAAATCCAAATAATCAAAGAAATTATGAAGTTGAAATAGTGATCCCAGAATTTACTTGTAAATGCCCTTTTTCTGGTTACCCAGATTTTGCAACTTTAAATCTTTTTTACCAACCTAATAAAAAAGTTGTTGAATTAAAATCTCTAAAGCTTTATATAAATAGTTTTAGAGATGTAAAAATATCTCATGAAGAAGTTACTAATAAAATTGTTGATGATATTGTTGATAAATGTAATCCAAAATGGATCAAGTTAGAAGCCGATTTTAATCCAAGAGGTAATGTGCATATGAAAGTAAAAGTAGAACATGGACAGAAAAATAATTAGAAGTTAATGTTTTATTGTATTTATAATTAAATTAGATAATTCTATCGAAAATCCAGATACATTCCTATTAGACATACCACCCACATGAAGAATATTTTTATCTTTTTCAAATAATGCCCACAATTGATGTGTTGAAATTATGCTCAAAAATCCTCCTATAATTGTAACTAAAAAACCAGAGTAAACTAATGGAACTCCAGGATCTCTTTTAAATAAAAGTCCTGTTTTCGTATAAATTTTTTCCAAGCCAATTAAATTACCATTAATATTTTTTTTGCTGCCTCCAGGAAGAAGATTACCATAGAAATCACCTGTTTCTGAATATATTTGTAAAGGACCAATTTCACTAGAAGTTGATAATAATATAGGGTCCTGATTCCCATTCTTAGTTGGAAGAACTACTCCCCATATTTGGTTTTCAGCTTTTTCTAATTTAGATAAAGGTAAATTAATAGGAGGATTACTATTAACATTTATTTTTATGGAGTAGACCAACCAATCAGCTTGATATATTGTTATACCTCTAAATCTTATTGGGTTATTCACACTTACATTCTCGTAGTGTATTTTATCTTGATCTCTTAGCTTTATTTTTGAGATGAATTGTTCAATTCTACCCGAGCTATCTCTTTCAATTTTAAATTCCTCAACAGTAATATCTAATTTATTTTTACCATCCTTAGAAATTAAACTAATATTTTCTCCGGGCGCTAGAAAATGTTCAGTTTTATATCCATAAAAAACACTAAATATCGAACCAAACATTAATAAAATTAAACCTAAATGTACAATAATGGGTCCCACCCTGCCTATTGCACCTTTCCTTGCGCTTAAGCGATTTTCATTTAACTTAATCTTCCATCCGTTTTTTAAAAGGGAGATCCTTAAATTTTCAATTATATTTTTTGATTCCTTAATTGTAAATGACTCAGAGAATAATAGTTTTTTGATTTTATTTGGAGATTTATAATCACTCCATCTTAAAGCATTCATTAAAATAGGTAATTGTCTTTTCCAACTGCAAACAATTAACGAAATCCCTAGCCATATAAGAAGACTTAGAAAACCATAACTTGTATATATATGATCCAATTGCAGAAATAACAATTGCTCTCCAGATATAAATCCTAAAAATTTTTTATCTGAAAAAAACTCTATATATTTCTCGGGGCTATCACCTTGAGGTAATAATGTTCCAACTCCGCTTAATAAGGCAATCAATAATAGTAAGGCAATAGCTATTTTTAAATTTGTTAACCATAAAAGTTTTTGTGTTATTAATTTCATTGCTATATCCATTTCGAAATTAGAGTTAGTAATCCAATAAAAAGAAAAAATGCACCACTCAAAGGAGATATCCATTTACTTATTGGCCTTAAATCAAGAAATAAAGGAATTGAGGCTGCAACTGTTCCAGCTAAAATGAGTGGAGCAACCTGACCTATTCCAAATGAAGCCAAAAGCACAATCCCAGTAAAGAGACTGCCAGTTTTAGCGATGAATGCTAAGAGAACGGCAAGTATCGGTGTCGTGCATGGTGTTGAGGCTAAACCAAAGGCAAATCCTGCGGCCATTGGTGCAATTGAATTTGGTACTTTATTTCTAAATACATCTGGATCTGGTCCAGATGGTAATTGAAACTTTAATACCCCTAATAAATTTAAACCCATTAGTATTGCTATTAAGGAAACTAAAGTTGAGAGAAATGAGGGAACCTGGCCAAATATATTTCCAACGAAAGAACTCAATATTCCCAAAGAAACAAGAGATAAAATAATTCCTCCGCAAAAAATAAAGCTCCGATAAAGTGGGCTTTGATTATTTTTAAATCCAGCCAGGTAAGCAACTGTTATTGGTAAAAGAGATATTGAACATGGTCCTAAACTTGTTAAAAGCCCGCCGAGAAATACAAAGAGAATCGTTAAAGGACCAATATGCAATAGACCTTGAGATAAAATAACCTCAGCTTGCTGACTAAAATTTGATAGTGATAATTCAGGCAAATGTTTCTAATTAAATATACTTTTTAAACACTTTAAGAGAATTTAAGGACTTTTAAAATTTTCTTTTTATTAAAAAATTTTTTTCATCAATTTGATATGACTCAATTCCGCATCTAATTAATAAGCTTGCAATAAGAATGCTAGATACCAGTGAATTTCCTCCATAACTTATTAATGGTAAAGGTAAGCCGGTTGTGGGCATAACTCCAGATGCAACTGCTATGTGCATAATAGATTGACCGACAAGCATTGTGCTGCAGCCAATAGCAATTAACTTAGAGTGATTTTGTGAACACATTAACGATATCTTTAATCCTAAAAGAGCAATTAAGGAAAGAAATATAAAAAACATGAAGGATCCAATGAACCCAAATTCTTCAGCAAAAACTGCATAAATAAAATCCGTGCTTTGTATTGGCAAATATTGCAATTTTTGCGTTGATAATCCATAGCCTTGACCAAATATTCCTCCTGAACCGATAGCCAGAAGGCTTTGAATAAGTTGATATCCATTACCTTCTGGATCTTTCCATGGGTTTAGGAATGATAAGACTCTTAATTTCTGATACTCATGCGTGAGAATACTACTGATACCAAAAGTACTCCCAATAAAAAAAGACCCCAAGAGAGTTTTTAAATTTATTCCAGAACCTAATGCAATCATCCAAATAATTATTCCAGTTAATGCTGCTGTGCTTAGGTTTGGTTGTTTAACAATCAACATTATTATTGCGACAAAAGTCAAAATCCAAAAGATTTTTTTTTCATTAAAAATTTGATTCCAATAACCAAATATTGTTGAAGCTTGAATAATAATAAATGGCTTAATAAGTTCTGAGGGTTGTATTTGTAATGGGCCGACAATAAGCCACCTTGTAGATCCGTTTATTGTGCTTCCCATAAATGCTGTTATTGCTATTAATAAAGTTCCTAGTAAAAGAGCAAAACCAGAAATTTTTATCCATTTTTTTATTGGTATTAATATTGCCCTCCAACCAATAATCAAACTTGCTATTAGCCAAAGTATTTGTCTTTTAATATAAAAAGCTCCATCGCCATTTTCTCTAATTGCCACCCACCAACTTGCTGAACCAAGAATGAAAAGACCTGCTAAAGACCAAAAAATTATCATACTTATTAAAAATCTAACTTCTACAGGCCACAGTTCCCAGGGAATAGGTAATAGAGAGTTAATAAAAAAATTATTTTCGTATTTTTTATTTTTACCGTACATGTATTTTTTATTATTTGATACGCCCAAATAATTTTTTTTTATATTTTCATTAATCAATGATCTTATTTATATTTTTTTCTATTGAGACGTTAAAAGATTAATTTGCCAAGCCCTGATGCATGGAAAATATAAAATTAATAACATTTTTAAACCATTACTTTAATGTCCAATATTTTTTAAAATTTTAAAAAATCAAAGATATTTGAGAATACATAAAGATTTGCTTCTCAACCTTCGTAAAGTGATTTTTTAAGAAAATTGGCTCAAAGGCTATACATTACTTCCTTACGCGTGATAGATTCCGCAGGCCTAATTATTGGCCCGGAATCATTGCTGGCTATCCAGAACCCTAAGCCCAATAAAGATCCTCTTAATGAGGAAAATGTTGATCTTAGGAATTCTGTCTCTGACTCTAAAAATGGAGTTGAGATTAAAGAGTTTAAA
>MDTG01076855.1_pt1 | contig 36968 bp, 30 predicted proteins | sample 811421 | NCBI WGS metagenome assembly MDTG01 (sample SAMN05326645, study PRJNA326480) | marine metagenome | isolation source: seawater | place: Pacific Ocean: South East | collected 2011
CTTCGACTTCCCCATCACCTCGCTGGTCGCGATCTTCTTGTAGCCCAGGTAGCGCAGCGCCAAGGCGTCGAGGCCGTGGCTGTTGAGCGAGGGGTCGAGCACGTAGCTCTCGAGCAGCGTGTCGAAGCCGATCCCCGCCACCTCGATCCCGTAGCGGCGCAGGACCGCCACGTCGTATTTGAGGTTCTGCCCGCCCTTCTTGACGCTGGGGTCCTCGAGCAGGGGCTTGAGCTGCTCGAGGTGCGCCGTGAAGTCGAGCTCGACCGGGAAGAGCTCGAAGGCGCTCGTGCCGAGGGTCTCGGTGGCGGCGAGGTAGTGGGCCTCGTTCTCCTGGTAGCTGAAGGCCATGCCCACGATCTCGGCCTGGCGCGGGTCGAGGCTGCTGGTCTCGAGGTCGAACACGAACTCGCCGGCCTCGCGCAGCTTCCCGATGAACTCGGAGAGCTGCTCTGGCTCGACGCGGTGGTGGACGTGGGGGTCCTCGGAGATATCCGCCGAGAAGCGCCGCCCGAGCTCCTGGAACTCGAGCACGGCGAAGAGCTCCGAGAGCTCGGCCCGGTCGGGCTCTCCCTGGACCAGGTCGTCGAGGGAGACCTCGAGCGGGACCTCGGTCGTGATCGTGACCAGCTCGCGGCTCATGCGGGCCTGGTCGGCGTGCTCCTCCAGCGCCGCGCGGATCGAGGCCAGCGGGAAGCCGCTGGGGTCGGCCAGGGCGGCGTCCAGGGAGCCGAAGTGCTCGAGCACCTCGACCGCGCGCTTCTTGCCGACCTTGGGCACCCCCGGGACGTTGTCCGAGCTGTCGCCCATCAGGGCCAGGTAGTCGATGAACTGCTCGGGCCGGACCCCGTAGCGGGCCTCGACGCCGTCCGGATCGAGGACCTCCAGCCGCTCGTTGCGCCGGAAGGGGTTGTAGATCTTGATCCGGTCGGTGACGAGCTGGCAGAAGTCCTTGTCCCCGGTGACGAGGAACACCTCGTAGCCGGCCTCGGCGCCCTGCAGCGCCAGGGTCCCGATCACGTCGTCGGCCTCGACCCCGTCCACGCCGAGCCGGACCAGCCCCAGCCCGTCCACGATCTCCTCGATCCGCGGCAGGCAGGCCTCCATCTCGGCGGGCATCAGCTCGCGGGTGGCCTTGTATTCGGGGTAGCGCTCGTGGCGGAAGGTGGTCTTGCTGACGTCGAACACGACGGCGACCCGCTCCGGAGTCTCCTCGTCGAGGATCCGCAGCAGGTCGCGCGTGAAGCCGTAGGCCGCCGACGTGTTGAGCCCCTGCGCGTTGCGCAGGGGGTTCTTGATGAAGGCGAAGTGGCTGCGATAGGCCAGGGCCGAGCCGTCGAAGAGGAACAAGCGGGGGGGTCGAGCCATAGGCCCCGGATCCTAGCGACCGGGTCGGCTATTCCCGGCCCGACATCAGCCCCAGCGGAGGGGCCTGGAACATGACGTCGCTGCGCAGCACGTACTTACGTCCACCGAACACGGGCGCCCCGCGGTGCTCGACCGCCCGGTGCTTGAAGATCAGGACCCGCCCCGGCGCCGGCTCGACCGCCGGCAGGTCGGTGTAGGTGCTGAACTCGGTGGCGCCGCCTTCGGCGCTCGAGAGGTAGAAGAGCACCGTCAGGTGGCTCTGCTCCCGCTCGCTGCGGGCGTAGCAGCCGTCGAAGTGCCAGTTGAACTGCTGTCCCGCCTCGTAGCGATAGAAGCGCAGCCGCTCGTTGAGCCCGCAGGCCTGCCAGCCGGCGAAGTCCGTGGGCACGAAGGGACTCAGGCGTCCCCAGAGGCCCCGGGCGGCGCGGTGGGAGTCGATCATGACCCGCGTGTTGTTGCGGACGTGGGGCGCCATGATCGGCCCCAGGCCCGTCGTGATCGGCGCCGGCCCGAAGCCTTTCGCCTCGGCCAGCTCGATCCACTGCTGGCACTCCTCGGGCGTCAGCAGGTCGTCGATCACGTAGGCCCAGAGGTCGGGGTCGAGCAGGGTGACCTGGGGATGGTCGAGGAGGGTTTCGAAATCGGGAGGACAGGCCCCTTGTGTCCGTGAGGATGCGTCGAGGCTCATGCGGGCCTGTCCGAGCGCATTTCTGGTCGCCGCAGGCGACGAGGCCCGCGAAGCGGGCCGTCAAGACGGGTTTCGGTGTTGATCATGGGTCGCTCCTTGGGCTTGAACGACCTCAGGAATGGCTGGGCCTGCCTTCGGCTCCCAGGGCGCGACCGGGCAGGACCGGACACGGCCGGTGCAAGGCGCTGCGACCAAAACACTTGCTAGCGGCGCCGCTCCCACCACAGGCGCGGGACGAGCTCGCCGGCTGGGAGGTCGTCGTCGCTGATCACCCGCCTGTCCTCCCGATTTGGGCCAACCGTGACCACCCCATGGGCGAGGTAGACCTCGACCCGGTCCTTCCCGACGACGACGACCTGGGGCGCGTAGCGGGCGATCTCCTCGGGAAGCTCCAGCAGCTCCTCCGGCCCGAGCGTCCCCTCCGGATGCGTCCGCAGCAGCTCCAGCGCTGCGTCGCGGAAGCTCAGCAGCTCTGGCTCCGGCCGCCAGGCAGGCTCCGGTTCGTAGGGAGGCGCGGCGACCTCGGCGGGCAGGCCCCCTCCGAAGCTCTTCCCCAGCACGAAGGCCGGCAAGGGGGCCAAGGCCAGCGCCGAGAGCAAGATCAAGGGCAGCGCGGAGCCCCAGGAGAACCTCGCGCGCCGCTCCCGCGGCCGCGCCAGGCCCGCGCACCCCAGGGAAGGACAGCGCCCTAGCGCCCGCCAGCAGCCCTGGTGCATGCGCACCCCGCAGCCCGCGCAGGCCACCCCCGCGCCCAGCCCGTCGTGGCAGTAGGCGCAGCGGCGCGGACGGGACACGGAGCGCAGGACCAGGATCTTGGCGGCCATGCGGGTCCCACCCGCGAGCCCCGCTCGGAGTTCCCGCAGCGGTCTACACTCGGGCCATGAGCGAGCGTCGCCCTGTCACCCGTCTGACCCTCTTCGTGCCCGGCACCCAGGCTTCCTGGGCCGAGTGGGGGCCCCCGCTCGCCAAGCACGGGCTGCAGCTCGACGTGGGCGGCCTGAGCGGCGAGGGCTTCGAGGAGCCCGTCGGCTTCACCTGGGTCGAGCAGGACGGGAGCTTCGCCGAGGCCTTCTCCTTCGGGACCGTCGAGGAGCCGGTGCTGGAGCGGCTGGCGGCGGCTCCGGGCGCCTTGGTCCTGCCCTTGCCCTTCGACCTGCGCGCGGACCGCGAGCGGGTGGTCGCGATCGTCGCAGCGCTGCGGGAGGCGGGCGCGATCGCGGTCCGGATCGAGGAGTCGATGCTCGGCTGGGACGTCGACCGCTGGCTGGAGCTCTTCAGCAGCGAGGACCCGTGGGCCTGGCACCGGGGCGCGGTCGTGATGCTCGGCGAGGAGGGCAAGCTGCAGAGCTGCGGCATGCACGCCTTCTCGCTCCCCGACGCCTACGCCGAGGGTCCGGCCGACGAGATCAGCGAGCTGGTCGGGACCCTCAACGTGTATCAACTCGCGGAGGACCCGCTCCTGCTCTCGGGCCAGACCTTCTCGACCGACGCGGAGTCGCCCCGGCGGGTGCTGACCCGCTGGCCGGACCTCAACTACCCGGACTCGCACCCCTGCCACAACCCCTACGGCGTATGGCGTGTCGGCCCGCCCGGGGGCACCGCCCGCGAGATCCCGGCGGAGACGCCCTCCTTCGTGCCCGCCCTGCGCGTGATGCTCCTGGCCCGCGAGAAGAAGCTGGGGCGGGCCATGACTCAGGCCGAGGTCGAGGAGTTCCGCGACAAGTGCCCCTGCGTGATGGTCAGCCAGGAGCACGCCCAGACCCTCGAGCGCGCGCGCGGCTACGCCGACCTCGACCCCGACCTGGTCTGGGAGCAGTGGCAGGCCGTCCGAGCCCAGGGCTGACTCGCAGGCGCCTCAGCCCTTCACGTCGGCTCCCGAGGAATCCACCCGGCGGGGACTCCAGCCACGAGGGCAGGTCCCGAGCGACTCGGCCTCGACCCATTGCCAGTAGGCGTGCGGAGAGACGAAGTTCGAGAAGTGATCCGCGGGGGCGAGGGGACCTTTCATCTGTCCACGCTCGACGGTGTCCGCGATCCCACTGACCGCCATGCAGAAGTCATAGTTCGTCTTCCCGTCCTGACACTTCAGACCGCCCGGGGTCAGTCGAGACTCGCGCAAGAGGACGTCGAGCTCCCGCCGCGGATCGCGCGCGACCGGGAGCTCCGGCAGCGTCAACGCCTTGCCGCTGGGGTCCCTGAACACGAGCCCCTCGTTGGTCAGCTCGACGCTGAACTGGGCCTGGTGCAAGAAGCGGTGGTGGCGGCGACAGATCAGGGCCAGGTTGCCGAGCTTGGTCTCCCCTCCCTTCAGCCAGGGCTTCAGGTGGTGCGCCTCGAGAAAGGCCCGCGCTCCGCAGCCAGGGAACTGACACACCTCGCCGTCGCGGAGCCCCAGCGCGCGGCGCAGGCGCGGCGGCACCACACGGTGCCTGCGCCCGACGTCAAGGACCTCGCCCTTGGCGTCGGTCAGCACGGGCTGGACCACCGCGTCGCAGGTCCACTGCTGCACGAGCGCAGGGCTGAGCTGGCAGCGGTTCGCCATGGTCCCCGTCAGCGTGTCGACCGACACGGTCAAGAGCACTTCGCCTGGCTTGCCTGGCTGTCCACAGGACCGGTGCTCGAGGTAGCGCTCGAACACGGCCACGAACCCGTCAGCCATGGCGACCGAGGGCCTAAGTCCTTCCTCCCGAGGCGATCCAGCTGGATCGCCGACCCGCCTCGGGCCGTTGGAGCCGGACGGGTCCGCCGCCGAGCCACGCACGACGCCCGCCTCCCCGCGTCCTTCCGCCGCCTCCTCCCGCGACCCCTCGTCAGCCACGGCCCCTGCCGCCTCAACTCCTGCTGCCTCTACTCCTGCTGGCTCGGACCCTGCAGCCTCGGACCCTGCAGCCTCGGACCCTGCAGCCTCGGACCCTGCAGCCTCGGCCCCCAACTCCTCGGCTCGAACAGCCTGGCCCGACGACACCTCCGGAGCACCCGCCAACTCCTCCAAGGTCTCGACCAGCTCGACCGCAGGCGCCTTGGGCCGCTTCTTGACCAGGTCCTCCATCGCGCACTCGACCACCCCCACCACGCGGGCCGCGACGTCGCTGGGCAGGAAGCACTGGATCACGGTCATGCCCCCCGCGAGCTGCTCCACGCGGAAGCTCGTTCGCCGCTCCCGCTCCGCGGCGGCATCGGCCCCGCCCTTCAGCACGTTGCGAGTGCACCCGATCACGCGCCGCAGCTGCTCCGTCGTGAACGCGCGCGCCTGAGCGACCAAGCGCAGCTCGTACTTCGGGTCGGTCACCTCCGGCTGGAGCACGCTGCAGAGCAAGCGCACCTTGGAGTAGCTCAGCTCGCCCCGCCCGAAGGCTTCGTCGACGTTGGGCAGGTAGGCGAGTTGGCGAGCGATCCGCACGTGCGTGCGGGCCGTCACGAGGCTCATGCCCGTCATGAAGGACAGCCACTCGGCGCAGGTCGGCCACCCCTCCCAGGTATGCGCCGCGTCGAGCACGCGCAGCATGGCCAAGCGCCGCTGCTTGGTCACCGTCTCGAGCGAAGAGAGCGCGAGGAACTCCTCGCTCATGGCGTCACGCTGCTCACGCGTCAACGCCGCCGCCTCCTCACAGACGTGCCTCGGAATTGGGATTTCTTCGAGCTCTGGCATCGCGCCACCTCGCCGACCGGCATGAACAGAACCCAAACTTACTCATGCCCACCGACAGGCTCGGGCGCTTGGCGACGCCGGTCCTAAGTCCTGCCACGAGTTAGGCAGCCACGAGCCGCAGGCCCCATGTGGCGCAACGACGACTCGCATTCGCTTCTCGTCTCCGCCGCGTGGCGGAATCGACAGCGCCTAAGTCGTTCCGTCGTGGTTCGACGGCTTGGTAACTCGCTTGCGCTCAGTCCCTCTGAGGAGTGGTGCGATGAAGCAAGCGACGACGGGCCTGGTCGCCCTGTGTCTGATCTCGGTCGGCTGCGGCGGGTCGAGCTCGAGCGGAAGCTCGGCCTCGACCGTGGCGGCGACCACGAGCTCGACCCCCAGCCCGACCACGACCTCCAGCACGGCGGCCCCGACCAGCAGCGCGACCACCCCCCAGCCGATCGTGCGCGCCCTCAGCGGAGCGCACGGCGAACTGGTCGAGGTCGCGACCCTGGCCGGCGGGACCACGCTCGGCTTCCTGCCCGACGGCGCCAGCGAGGCGCTCGAGATCGTCGACCCCTCCGCCCTGACCGCCGCCGGCGCCCACGAGGGCTGGAGCCTGGTCCTCGACGGCGACGCCGAGACGAACGTCGGCGGCCTGAGCGCTGCGAGCGAGCAGCTGCGGATCGCGAGCTTCGAGCTCGACACGGTCGTCGTCAGCGGCGAGCTCACCACCCTGCGGACCCTGGTCCCGCCCGCCCCGACCGTCCTGCGCGACGTGGACGGCCAGCACTACGAGCCCACCGGCCCCCTGGCCCAGGCGCTGCTCGCCCACCCCGGCGGCGTGCCCCTCCGCGTGTGCGGACGCCTCGACCCGCAGAGCCCGGGCACCTACGGCGCGCTCCTGCACGTGACGGCCTGGTGGCCCGCGGTCTCGATCGGCTTCAGCGACATGCGCCCCCTGCTCTCGAGCGAGCGCTTCGACGTGGACGACCTCGAGCGGAGCGGCGCCTACCGGCTGAGCTACTTCATGGCGGGCCCCGGCGCCCAGAGCCGGAAGGGCCGCGGGCGGAGCCTGCCCGCCGCCGAGCGCGCTCGCCTGCGCGCCCTGGTGGTCGCCGCTGACCTCCCCAGCCAGCCGACGCGCTTTCAGCCGCGTCAGATCTACCCCGACCACCCCAGCGTGACCCTCTCCTACGGCGACGCCAAGGGCCGCCACTCGGTCACGATCTACTCGGGCGCCCCCAACGTGCCCGCCGAGCTGACGGATCTGCTCAGCGAGCTGCGGGACCGCAGCGCCGCCGTCCCCGCCCTGCGCAGCGTGGAGCAGGGCGACCAGAGCCGGATCGACAAGGCCGAGGTCCGGGTCGCCCGCGACATGGCCGCCTGGCAGACGCTCTACGCCCAGCACGACCCGACCACCCGCACGCCGCCGCAGGTCGACTTCACCCAGGAGGGCGTCGTGGGCGTGTTCCTCGGCTTCCGCTCGACGGGCGGCTACAGCGTCGAGGTCACCCGCCTGGAGCGGATCGGCAACGCCTTCTACCTGACCTCGGAGGAGCGCCGCCCCAGCGGACCCGCGCCGAGCGTGATCACCGCGCCCTACCACCTGGTCGCGATCGAGGGCCTCGGCCAGGCGTCCGTCTACGTGGACGGCCAGAAGCGCTAGCGAGACGTCACAATGGGCGCGTGGCCCGCTTCGACCACGACGCCCTGCAGCGACTCCGACTCGACCTCGGCCTGACCCAAGAGGACGCGGCCCGGACCCTCGGGGTCGACGTGCGCACCTATCGGCGCTACGAGAGCGGCGAGGTCAACGAGGGGCGCGGGTTCTCGGTCCGCCACCCCAGCCGGCGCCGCTTCCTGGACGCCCTCGAGCGCGAGTTCGGCGCCTCGCGCGAGGAGCTCGTCCTCGAGGAGACCGCCGAACCCGCCCCAGCGAGCGACACCCCTGCGCCCGAATCTCCCGCGCCGCCGCGGCTCCGCCTCGAGCACGCGCTCCAGCCCGCGCCGCACTTCGTCGGCCGCGCGGACCTCTGCGCGCGGATCGCCGAGTGGACCGCCGCGCCGGCGCCCGACGCCCGCGTGCTGGCCCTGGTCGGGGTCGGCGGCGCCGGCAAGACCGCCCTGGCCGAGCGCGCCGCGCGGGCGCTGGCCGAGCGCCCCGGGGCCTCGGGCCTGGTGTGGAGCTTCTACGAGGACCCGCGGGTCGAGGCCTTCCTGCTCGCCGCCCTGCGCGCCTTCGCCCGCACCAGCGAAGCCGGCGAGGGCGGCCGGCTGCTGCGCCTGCAAGAGGCCCTCGCGACGGGCCCCGCTCACGTGCTCGTGCTCGACGGGCTGGAGCGGGTCCAGGCCACGGGCGAAGGCCCGCGCGTGCGCGGCGAGCTGCTCGACCCGACCCTGCGCCGCCTGCTGCGCGCGCTGGCGGCGGGCCTCGGCGGCGCGCGGGCCCTGGTCACGACCCGCTTCCCCCTGGTCGACCTGGCCGCCTGGCGCGGGCAGGGCCTGGACGAGGTCGAGCTGAGCACCCTCAGCCCCGCTGAGTCCGTCGAGCTCCTGCGCGCCTGGGGGCTCGAGGGCTCGCCCGACGAGCTGCGCCGCGCCGCCGCGCGCTGGGGCGGCCACGCTCTCAGCCTGGCGGTCGCGGGCTCCTACGCCGCCACCTTCCTGGGCGCGCAGTCGCGCCGCCTCGACGAGCTGCAGCTGGCTGAGGCCGCCAGCGAGGACCTGCTCGCCGGACGCCTGGCCCGCCTCCTGAGCGAGGTCGCGGGCGCGCTCACGCCCCTGGAGCGGGACGCGCTCGCGCGCCTGGCCGCCTTTGGGCGCGGGGCCGAGCCAAGCCTCCTCGCCGCCCTGGCCGAGAGCGACGACCCTGAGCTGGCCGGCGCGCTGGCCGGCGCGACCCAGGGCGAATGCGAGCGCGCGCTGGTCCGCCTCGAGCAGCTGGGGCTCGTGTTCCGCAGCGGGGCGCTGGCTCAGGCGCACCCCTTCGTGCGCGAGCACTTCCGCGCCCTGCTCGGCGCGCAGGACCAGCGCCTGCACGCCTTCGAGGCGGGCCGCCTGGAGGCGCTCCTGCGCGACCGCCCCGGCCAGCTCCCGCGCGAGCCCGCTCAGCTCGACCGCTACGAGCAGCTCTTGATCCACCTCGTCGACGCCCGCCAGCCCGAGGCCGCCTGGCGGGTCTACCTGCAGAGCCTGGGCGGCCTGGCGCACCTCGCCCTGGACCTCGGCGCCCTCGACCGCGGCGAGCGACTGCTGCGCGCGCTCTCGCCCACGGGCGAGCCCGAGGACCTCGACCTGCCCCCGGACGCTCGCTCGGCCGCCGCCTACGACTGGGGCTACTTCGCCGCGGCCCGCGGAGACCTCGCCCTGGCCGAGCGCTGCTACTTGGCGCACGAGGCGGCCGCGGCCGGCGAGGACGAGTGGGCCCGCGCCTTCGGGTTCGCCCTCAGCCGGCGCGCCCGCGCCCACGCCGCCTGGCGCGCGGGCGACCTCCCCCGCGCGCGCGCCCGGGTCGAGGAGGCCCTCGCCGCCGCCGAGCGGATCGAGTCCGACTTCCACCTCCTGCGCACCCAGGCCTTGCTGGGGCGGATCGCCCACGATCAGGGCGACCTGATCGCCTGCGACGCGGCCTTCGAGGCCGTGCGCGAGCTGGAGGAGGGCGAGCCCACCGCCCGCCGCGGCCTGTGGGAGGCCGAGGTGTGGCTGGCCCGCGGGCGCGCCGCCGAGGCCGAGGCGCACCTGCGCCGCAACCTGGCCGAGTGCGCGGCCCAGGGCTGGCGCGGCCACGTGGCCCACGGACGAACCCTGCTCGGCCGCGCGCTCCTGGCCCAGGGCGCCGAGCCCGAGGCCGCCGATCAGCTCGAGCTGGCCCGCGCCTGGGCGCGCGAGGCGGGCGAGGTGGACGTGCTGCTGCGGGTCTACGACCTCGCCGCCCGCCTGGGCGAAGCGGGCGCCGCCCCGGCCGGCCTCGCCCTGGCCGAGTCCACCGACCACGGCCTGTGGCGGATCAAGTTCCTTCGGCTGCTCGGGCAAGACGAGCGCGCCGCCGCGCTGGCCGAGTCCGTCGGCTTCCTCGGCTGAGCCAGGGGATCACCCGCCGCGGCCTTGCTCCCTCGAGGCCCGAGCGAGCGGCCGGCGCTCGCTCGCCGCGAAGGCTGCGCGGACCGAGCGAGCGCCTGGCGCCCGCTCGCCCCACAGGACCTGCAGATCCAGCGGGCGCCTGGCGCCCGCTCCTGACGAGGGTTAGCGCGTAGCGAAGGCTCCCTGGTCGTGCTTGAATTCGACGCGAGCTGGCCACGAAGCTCGCGCTTCGCAGCCGGAGGCGAAACCCTGTTGACCCGTGGGAGACCCATGAACGACCCCTCATCCGCTCTGCGGCGCGACGTGCGCGCCTGGTCGATCGCGCTGAGCGCTCTCGTCGAGGGCCTCGCGGGGCATCCCTACGGCGAGCACTACGCGATCGAGCCCGTCGAGGACTGTCTGGCGGCCTTCCTGGCTTGGGCGGACCACCCCAGCCCCGAGTCCTACGAAGAGGCCTGCGACCTGGCCGCGGAGTGCTTCGACTACGTTCAGGCGATCCGGGAAGGGGACGCGGACAGCGAGTTCCTCGCCGCGCGCCAGGCGGTCCTCGAGAGCCTGATCGAGGAAGACCTCGAGCTCGACCCTGCCCAGTGGGCGCGTCGCGCCGAGCTGGCCCGCGCAGCCTGCGAGTTCAGCGGGACCACGCCCGACAACGCCTGGGAGCAGCCCCTCGAGGCGAGGACCCGCGAGCGAGTGCTCGCGGCCTTCAGGGGCTGAGGACGCCTACTGCAGGTCCGCGCGCCCGCCGTGGGCCTTGGCGGCGCGCTGGGCCCAGCGGCGCAGCTCCTCGCGGCTGGGGCGCTCGGGGTAGCGGGCGTAGGCCCGCTTGACTCGCTGCATGCGCGCCACCGATGGGATCATGCTGCTCGCGAGGCGCGGCGCCTGGAGCGCGCCGCGGAGCATCCGCAGGCTCTCCATGACCCCCGGCTGGGGCATGTGCTGGAGCAGGCCCGCCGTGGCGCCGTGCGGGGTCATCAGCCCCGTGTCGATCATGCGCCCGATCTGCTCGTTGCTGAGCTCCTGCGACATGCGCCGGAACACGTCGAAGGCCGTCAGCAGGCCGCCCAGCTCGCGCATCAGCCGCGCCTGGTAGGCCCAGAGCGCTTCCTGGCTGCCCGGGTCCTCGCGGCCCTCGACGGCCTCGGCCAGGATCCGCGCGCCCATCATGCCGGCGCCGATTCCGCTCCCGTGGGCGGGGAACACCTGGCAGGCCGCGTTGCCGACCAGCGCGATCCCCTCGGCCGCGAAGCGGTCGTAGGGGCGGCGGATCGGGATCTTGCCCTGGCCGCCGAACTTGCGCGCGCCGACCCAGGGGTGCTGGGCGCGGAAGCCCTCGATCACGCCCTTGCCGCAGGGGGTCGGGTCCGCGACCAGGCTCCCGCCCAACAGCTCGACCTCCCCCGCCTCGAGGTCCACGTTGACCAGGAGCGTCGAGAAGCCGCCGGCCACACCCAGGAAGGTCAGCGACTGGTCGTTGCCGATCCCGTGCTCCTCCAGGTAGGCCCGCGCGCCCTCGAGCTCGATCTCGCGCACCTCCTGGCGCGCCACGCACAGGTCCTCGGGCCCGGGCGTCGGCGTGTCGCTCGCCAGGGCCGGCACCTGCGAGCGCAGGGCGGCCCCCAGCCCCGAGCCGTCGACGAAGAGCTTGGCCCGCAGCTCGAGGGTCTCCTCCTGCCCGCCGCTGCGGCCGCTGCTGTGACGCGTGGCGCGGATCGCGACCGGGCGCTCGCCCTCGAGCACCACCTCGCGCAGGCGCGTCCGCTCGAAGGCCTCGACGCCGGCCTCCGCGGCCAGGCGATGCAAGCGCGCCACGAGGTGGCGCATGTCGGCCTTGGCCACCGGCAGCTCGCCCAGGGTCAGGCGCCGCTTGCCGTCGGGGGTCAAGAGCACCGGGCGCGCGGGGCCGCGGGTCTCGGGCGAGGTCGGCAGCTCGAGGCCGGCGCGCTCGTACTGCCAGAGGGGCACGCCGTTGACCCAGCGCGCGCCCGCCGCCGAGAAGGGGCGCACGTCGAGCAGCGCCACCCGGCGCCCCTGGCGCGCCAGCTGCAGCGCGGCGTTGGCGCCCGCCGTCCCGGCGCCGACCACGACCACGTCGAACTCCTGCGGCGGGCTCACTCGGGGGCCGAGTCCTCTGCCTCGGCTTCAGCGGCGGCCTGCCGCTTATCGAGCTCCTTCAGCAGCTCGACCGGACCCGTGACCTTGTTGTCGCCGGCGAAGTTGACCCACACCAGGATCCGATCCTCCTCCAGCGCGCGCATCCAGCGGGCGGCTCGCTTGCCCTTGAAGGCCCCCGGGCGCACCTCGCGCGCGACGATGTATTTCAGCCCCTGGAGCTCGCCCTGGAGCGCGCTGTGGTTGTCGAAGATCACCCCCAGCCGATCGGGCCGGTCGCGCTGGACCAGGTTCGGATCGCCGTGCAGCCAGCGGCAGCGGTAGGCCTGGCAGCTGCCGGGGCGCTCCTCGTAGATCCCGCAGCCCTTCTTGCACTGGTGCGGGCAGCGCTGCTGCTCGGGCTTGCCGAGCTCGTGGATCCCCATCACCTGGCAGCAAGCCTGGCACGCGCCGCACTCGCGCTCGACCCAGTCGAAGCTCTCGTCCTTGGTCACTGGAAGCGCGCCAGGAACCAGCGCGCGAGGTCGACGATCTCGGGCTCGCAGACCTGGTGCCCCATGGGGTAGGTGTGCCACTCGTGGGGGTAGCCCAGCTCGACCAGCCGGTCGCGCGCGGCCTCGCCGCGGGCGGGGTCGACCACCGCGTCGAGCGCTCCGTGGGCCTGGAAGATCGGCGTCTGGGCGTTGGCCTCGCTCCGCTCCTCCTCCACCGTCTCCTCGAGGAGCAGGTAGCAGGACAGCGCCGCGATCCCCGCCAGCCGCTCGGCGTGACGCAGCCCGGTGTGCAGGGCCATGGCGCCGCCCTGGCTGAAGCCGACCAGCGCGATCCGCTCGGCCGGAACGAGCGTCTTTTCGTGCGCCAGCCAGGCCTCGACCTGCGCGGCGCTGGCGCGGATCCCCGCCTCGTCGTGGCGGTCCACGAGGTCGCCGTCCCGAATGTCGTACCAGGCGGGCATCACGAAGCCGCCGTTGATCGTGACGGGCAGCGAGGGCGCGTGGGGCAACACCACCCGCACCCCGAGCTGCGCCAGGGGCAAGAGCGGCACGAGGGGCTCGAAGTCGTGGCCGTCGGCGCCGAGCCCGTGCAGCCAGATCACGCTGCCCGTGATCTCGCCCGGGGGATCGATCTCGAGCGCGGGGAGCAGCGCGCTCACGAGGCGCGCGCGCCCGCGGCTCCCTCACGCAGGGCCCGGATCGCGGCCGTCGAGTCGGGCGCCTTGAACACGGCGCTGCCGGCCACGATCACGTTGGCGCCGGCCTCGGCCGCGTGCTTGACCGTCTCGGGGTTGAGCCCGCCGTCGACCTGGAGGTCGAGCGCGCGCTCGCCGCGGGCCTCGACCAAGCGGCGCAGCTTGGCGCTCATGTCCATGTAGCTCTGCCCGCCGAAGCCCGGCTCGACGGTCATCACGAGCACCATGTCGAGCTGGTCCAGGTAGGGCAGCGCCGCCTCGACCTCGGTGTTGGGCTTGATCGCCAACCCCGCCCGCGCGCCGCCGGCCTTGATCGCCGCGATCGTCTCGCCCACGTCGCTCTCGGCCTCGACGTGGAAGGTGATCGTGTCCGCGCCCGCCTCGAGGAAGTCCGGCACGTAGCGGAGCGGCTCGCTGATCATGAGGTGGCAGTCGAGCGGCAGGTCGGTGACCTCCCGCAGGCACTTGACCACCGGCGCGCCGATCGTGAGGTTCGGCACGAAGTGGCCGTCCATGACGTCGACGTGCAGCCAGTCGGCCCCGCACTCCTTCATGCGCGCCGCCTCCTCGGCCAGGCGCGCGAAGTCGCTGCTGAGGATCGAGGGCGCGATCAGGACGGGTGGCGACATAGCGCTAAGCCTCCGGGAGAGCGTCCAGGCCGGGGAGGTCCTCCCCCTGCACGTAGAGGAGCGAAGCTCCGCCGCCCGTGCTGACCCAGTCCATGGCGTCCGCCAGGCCGAGCTGGCGGGCCGCGGCGGCGCTGTCGCCGCCGCCGACGATCGTGCGGCAGTCCCCCTGGCGACCGGCCAGGAAGCTCGCCACGTAGTGCGTGCCCAGGTGGAAGGGCGGCTGCTCGAACACGCCCAGGGGTCCGTTCCAGAACACGGTCTTGGCCGTGCGCAGGACCTGGACGAACTCGGCCAGGCTGGCCGGGCCGACGTCGAGGGCCATCCGGTTGGAGGGGACCTCCTCGACCACGTCGTAGCCGGTCAAGTCGTCGAGGCCGGCCGCGACCACGTGGTCGTGGGGCAGGACCAGCTGGCAGCCCTGCTCGCGCGCGCGAGTCCGCGCCGACTCCAGGATCTGGGTCGCCGTGTCGAGGAGGTCGTCCTCGACCTTCGAGCCGCCGATGGGCTTACCCTGCGCCTTGAGCAGGGTGTAGGCCATGCCGCCGCCGACCAGGATCGCGTCGGTGCGCGGAATCAGCGCCTCGAGCACGGGGATCTTGGTCCCGAGCTTCGCGCCGCCGAGCACGACCACGAGCGGCCGCGCCGCGCTGCCGTCGCGGAGGGGACCCAGGGCCTCGACCTCGCGCTCGATCAGGAGCCCGCAGGCCGAGGGCAGGTGCTCGGTCACCGCCGCCACCGAGGCGTGGGCGCGGTGGCACACGCCGAAGGCGTCGTTGACGTAGAGCTCGCCCAGCGCGGCGAGCGCCGCCGCGAACTCGGGTTCGTTCTTCTTCTCGCCCTTGTGGAAGCGCAGGTTCTCGACGACGAGCACCCCGCCCTCGGCGAGCTCCGAGGCGGCCGCCTGGGCGGCCGCCCCGACGGTCTCCGGGCAGAAGGCCACCGGGCTGCCCAGCAGCTCGGCCAGGCGCGCCGCGACCGGAGCCAGGCTCAGCTCCGGCTTGGGCTCGCCCTTGGGGCGGCCGAGGTGGCTCATGAGGACCACCCGGGCGCCCGCTTCGCTCAGGCGGCGGATCGTGGGCAGGGCCGCCTCGAGGCGGTAGTCGTCGGCGACCTGCTGGCTGCCGTCGGCGCCCCGCTTGAGCGGGACGTTGAAGTCGACCCGCACCAGGACGCGCTTGCCCTTCAGCTCGCCGAGGCTCTCGATTCCGCGCTTCGCCATGGCTATCCGTCCAGGTTGCCGAGGGCCGCGGCCAGGTCGGCCAGGCGGTTGCTGTAGCCCCACTCGTTGTCGTACCAGGTCAGCAGCTTGAGCAGCGTGCCCTGCTGGACGTCGGTGGTGAGCGAGTCGACCAGCGAGGACTCGGGGACGCCGACGATGTCGCTGCTGACGACTTCGTCCGCGGTGTAGCCGAGCACGTGCTTCATGGCGCCTTCGCTGCGCGCCTTGAGCGCGGCGTTGACCGCCTCGGCCGTGCAGCTCTTCTCGGTCTCGACCACGAGGTCGACCAGCGAGCCGTCGGGGACGGGGACGCGGACCGCCATGCCCGAGAGCTTGCCCGCGAGCTCGGGCAGCACCAGGCCGACGGCCTCCGCCGCGCCGGTGGTGGTTGGGACGATGTTGTTGGGCGCGGCGCGGGCGCGGCGGTACTTCTTGTGGGGCAGGTCCAGCAGGCGCTGGTCGTTGGTGAAGGCGTGGATCGTGGTCATCAGGCCGCGCTTGAGCCCGAACTCCTCGTGGAGGACCTTCGCGACCGGGGCCAGGGCGTTGGTCGTGCAGCTGGCGTTGCTGACGATGACGTGCTCGGGCTGGAGCACCTCGTCGTTGACGCCGAGCACGATCGTGGCGTCGACCTCGTCCTTGGCGGGAGCCGAGAGGGCCACGCGCTTGGCGCCGCCCTCGAGGTGCAGCGCCGCCTTGGCGCGGGTCCGGAACACCCCGGTGCACTCGAGCACCACGTCGACGCCCAGGTCGCCCCACTTGATCTTGCTCGGATCGCGCTCGGAGGTGACGAGCACGCGGCGCCCGTCGACGAAGAACTCACCCAGCCCGCCCGGCTCGAGCTTGCCCTGGAAGCGGCCGTGGACGGTGTCGTACTTGAGCAGGTACTCGAGGGTCGGGTCGTCGGTCAGGTCGTTGACCCACACCACCTCGAACTCGTCGGGGCGCGCGCACATGACGCGGAACACGAGGCGCCCGATGCGCCCGAAGCCGTTGATGCCGATCTTGAGCTTGCGCTTTGCCTGAACGTAGCGGCTGATTTCCATGGATCGCAGACCTTCCTGGGGTGCTCCAGCGCAGGGATCGCGCGGGCTGAGAGGGCGCACTATAGGCGGGTCGGAAGGGGCCGTAAACGGGACCCCGCTCACCCCAGGGAGGCGGCGACTAGCTGCGCAGGACTTCGGCCAGATCGGCCGGGATTCGCACCACGCAGCCCTTGTTGACGTCGATCACGGCGTGGCGGGTGAAGCCCTTGGCGAGCAGGGAGTGGTCGCTGGCGCGCTCGATCTCGTAGGCGAAGCGGACGCTGGCGCCGGTCAGCTTCTCGACCCGGATCTTGATGTCGAGCTCGTCCTCGTAGCGGGCGGGGGCGATGTATTTCAGCCCGACCTCGGCCACCGGGATCGCGAGCCCGCGCGACTCGACCTCGCGGTAGGGCTTGCCCAGGCGGCGCATCAGCTCGCCGCGGGCGCACTCCAGGAAGCGCATGTAGTTGCCGTAGTAGACGACCCCCATGGCGTCGGTGTCGCCGTAGATCACCCGATACTTGACGACCTCCCACTCCTCGCTCACCCGGTCCCTCCTACTTGGCGACCGTCACGACGCGAGGCTGCTCGAGCTCGGTCACGATCTTGCCGTTGCGAAACACGCTCACGCCGCCGGTGGACTGGCTGACCGCTACGGCCAGGCAGTCGGTGACGTAGCTGATTCCGGCCGCCGCCTGGTGGCGCGCCCCCAGCCCGCTGGGCAGGCTCTTCTCGGGGAGGGCCGAGGTCTTGAGGTAGGTGCCCGCCGACTCGATCACCCCGTCGCCCCGGATCAGGAAGGCCCCGTCCACGGTCGCCAGCTCCTTGAGGGTCTCGCCCAGGCGCTCGTCGAGCACGTTGCGCTGGCCCTCGGGGTAGCCGAAGAAGGGGTTGAGGATCATTTGCCGCGTCAGGGGCTTGACCTTCTCGAGGTCCCCCACGACGAAGAGCGTGCCGACGGGCTTGCCCTCGCGCCCCTCGCTGCCGAGCTCGACCGCGATCTCGACCACACGGCTGAGGACCTCGGGCAGGACGCTGGGCGCGCGCGCCTCGCCGCCGCTGGGCGCCGCGAAGGCCTCCAGCTCGCTGCTGACTTCGGTCACGAGGATCAGGTCCACCGTGCCGGGGGGCGAGCCGGCCAGGCAGACGATGGTGTCGCCCGGCTGGAGGAACTCGCGCGAGAGGGCGATCAGGACCGCGACCTTGACCTGGCCCATGCGGGTCAAGCCGACGGGCGGGACTCGAACCACGCGCGAGTAGCCCAGCTCCTCGAGGTCGGCCTCCTCCTCGGCGGTCCGGCAAGCCAGGACCAGCCGCTCGCGCAGCTTGCCGGGCGGTTGCCAGTCTCGATCGGGCAGGGCGTCCGAGTAGAGGAACACCGCGGAGGCGGACACCTCCTCGGCCAGCGCGGCGGCGTGGCGCAGGAGGGCGGGGGTGACGTCGGCGGTCTCGCTGCTCACGAGCGGGACGATACCTCAGCGAGGCCGAGAGGGATATCGCGCCCGCCACACCTCGTGGGGTCTCTTCCATAGAATCCGCGGGTGGCCAACCTGGTGGTTTTGACGGGCGAGCGCGCGGGGACCGTCCTCCCCCTCGAGGGCGAGCTCGTCGTCGGGCGCGGGAGCGAGGCGGGCTTGCGCCTCAAGGACGTCGAGGTCTCGAGCCGCCACTGCCGGCTGCACCTCGACGACTCGGCCTGCACGCTGACCGACCTCGGCAGCACGAACGGCACCTTCTGCAACGGACGCGTCGTCGAGGGCACGCTGCAGCTCCAACTGGGCGACGTGATCCAGGTCGGGAGCACCAAGCTGCTCTACACCACCCGTGAGGAGGCGCCCTCCCGCCAGGCCAGCCCCGTGCTCGGCGGCCTGATCGACGAGGAGCCGACCTCACCTCGAGTCCACGTCGTCGGAGCCGAGCGCGAGGAGGTCCTCCTCGGCGACAGCGACCCCTTCGGCTCCGACCCCCTCGCGGCCGGGATCGGCCAGGCGCTGGTCGCGGTGGACGCCGTCCAGCGCGCCTGGAGCCAGGCGTCGGGCCTGGACGACCTCGTCCAGCGGATCGCGAGCTCCTTCGCGCGCGCTACGGCCGCCGAGCACGTGTTCCTCTCGCTCCGCGACGAGAGCGATCAGCCCCGGATCGTGTTCCACGGCGAGATCGGGCCGGGCGAGGGCTTCTTGCCAACGCCGAGCGAGGTCACCCCGCGGATGGACCTGCTCGCCCTGGCGCACCAGCGCCGGGGCGCCTTCCTGGCCGAGGCCAGCCAGGACGCGACCCGCCACGGGCTGGGGGCTGCCCGCGACCTGTGCCTGGCGCTGCCCTCCTCCGCCGGCCTGCTGGGCGCCGTCTACCTGCACGGCGCGCGCGGGCTGAGCCGCGAGGACCTCCGCCTGCTGCTCCTCCTGGCCGGCCTCGCGGGCGCCCACCTCCGCACCCAGCAGCTGCTCGTGCGCCTCCAGGAGCAGCGGCGAGCGCAGGACCACCCGCCGGCCGGCGCGCCCGAGCTCGACCAGGTCCAGAGCGCGATCGTGACCCTCTCCCTCGAAGGCCAGGTCCTGGCCTGGAACGAGGGGGCCCAGGAGCTCTACGGTCACCAGGCCGACGAGGTCGTGGGCGAGCTCCTGCCGACGGTCCCCGACGAGCACGGGAGCGAGCTCGAGAAGGTGCTCGAGGCGGTCGCGGCGGGGCGCGCGCTGACGTTGCGCAGCGAGCGACTGACCGTCGATGGGCGTCAGCTGACGATCGAGGCGACCTACGCGCCGATCCGCAACACCGCGGGCGAGGTGCGCGGGGCGATCGAGATCGCGCGCGACCTCGGCCCTCAGCTCCGGGTCGAGCGCCAGCGCTCGATCGAGGCGCAGCAGGCCTCGGTGCACAGCCTGGCGGCCACGCTGGCCCACGAGCTGGGTAACCCCCTGGCCAACTTGCGCGGCGGCGTCGACTGGCTGCTGGCGCGTCCGCGCAGCGAGGCCGAGCGACGCGACAGCCTCGCCACCCTCCGCGACGAGATCGACCGCCTGCACCGGATCACTCAGAGCGCGCTCGACCTGGCGCGCTTCGAGCTGCCCGAGCTCGAGGTCCTCGCGGTGGAGGAGCTGCTCACCTACGCGGCGGCCGTCGTCGGACCGCGCGCCGAGGAGCTGGGCGTCGAGCTGCGCCTCCCGAGCACTGGCTCGACCACCCTGCGCGCGAGCAGCGACCAGCTCAAACAGGCCCTGCTCAACCTGGTCGACAACGCCCTGGCCGCGATGCCCGAGGGCGGCATCCTCGAGCTGAGCTGCGAGCTGGACGGAGACGCGGTCGTGATCCTGGTCAGCGACACGGGCGCCGGGATCCCCAGCGACCAGCTCGAGCGCGTGTTCGAGCCCTTCTTTACCACTCGCAGCGAGGGCAGCGGAGTGGGCCTCGCGACCGTGCGCCGGATCGCGCAGCTGCACGGAGGCGAGGCCTGGCTGGAGTCGGGCAGCGAGGGCAGCACCGCTTGCCTGCGACTCCCGAGGGGGATCGCGTGAGCAGCTCCTTGCCCGAGCTGGAGGGCCTGAGGGTCCTGATCGTCGAGGACGAGGCGCCCTTCCGCCGCTTCGCGGGCAGCTACTTGGCCGAGCACGGCCTCGCCGTGGCGCAGGCTGGCAGCGGGCAGGAGGCCCTCGAGCTCTACGAGACCCACCGCCCCGAGGTGGTCCTGCTCGACCTCGAGCTCCCCGACCTGCACGGGATCGAGGTCCTGCAGCGCATGACCGCGGCCCGCCCCAGCCGGGTGGTCGTGCTCACGAGCCACAGCGACGCCGCGACGGCGGTCCGCGCGCTCAAGGCCGGCGCCAGCGACTACCTGACCAAGCCGATTCACCTCGACGCCTTGCTGCGCGCGGTGGAGCAGGTCGCCGCCCAGAAGCTCGAGCTCCACCAGCCGGAGGAGGGGACGCGCGTCGTGGCGCGCCCCGCCCCGCCCGAGCGGCCCACGATCCAGGACGAGCTGCTGTGGGGCGAAGACCCCTCCTGGCTGCGCGTGCTGGAGTGCCTCGAGCGCGTCGTGGGGGCGGAGGTCGCCGCGCTCGTGATCCAGGGCGAGAGCGGCACTGGCAAGTCCTCCCTGGCGCGGACCTACCACGCGGTGGGCAACCGCAGCGCTGGCCCCTTCGTGGTCGTCGACTGCCCGAGCGTCCCCGAGGCCCTGTTCGAGGCCGAGCTCTTCGGCCACCCCGGCAGCCCCGGCGCCGTCGAACGCGCTGGGGGCGGCACGCTCCTGCTCGAGGAGCTGGGCGACCTGCCCGCCTCCCTCCAGCCCGCCCTGGCCAAGATGGTCGAGACCCGCCGCTACCGGCGCGCCGGCGAGCTGGAGGACCTGCCCCTCGAGGCCTCGCTGGTGGTCACGACCAGCCGTCCGCTGGCGACCCTCGTCAGCGAAGGCCGCCTCCGGCGCGACCTCTCGGAGCGCCTGCAGGAGTTGGTGATCGAGCTGCCGCCGCTGCGCTCGCGCGGGCAGGACGCCGTCAAGCTGGCCAGCCGCTTCGCCGCCCGCGTCGCCCAGGGCGCGGGTCGCGCGGCGCCCGAGCTGGCCGAGTGCGCGCGCGAGCGCCTGGTCGGCTACGACTTCCCCGGCAACGTGCGCGAGCTGCGTCAGCGCGTCCAGCGCGCGGTCCTCTTCGCGGACGGCGGCCCCCTGACCGCGACGGCCCTCGGCCTGCCCACGGGGGAGGGCGAGGGCGGCGATCTGCTCCAGCCCGTGGAGCTCGAGCGCGTGCTGAACGCGGTCGAGGCGATCTACGTGGAGCAGGCCCAGTCGCGCGCCAGCAGCCAGCGTGAGGCGGCCCGTCTGCTCGGGATCGACCGCTTCGCCCTCGCCCGGCGCCGGACGCGGATCGCCCGGGAGGGCGGCGCCGAGAGCGCGGTCGAGATCCTGGGTGAAGCGCCAGGCTGGCTGATCAAGCTGCTCCGCCAGCGCCCGCGCGAGCTCCCCGTCGACGGCCTCGACCTGCTGGAGCTGCGCCGCCAGCTCGAGCGCCAGGCGATCGAGCGCGCCTTGGCCGCGACCAAGGGCAACCGCGCTCGAGCCGCGACCCTGGTCGGCATGAGCCGGACCAGCCTCGGCCGCCGGCTGGAGTAGCCAGGGCTCAGCGCTTCTCGGGGCGACCTGGGTCGCCCTCCCCGGCGGCCACGGCGCCTGGACGACTAAGCCGCGCGGCTGTCCTGGCTGCTGAAGATCGGCTCGCGAACGTCGGCGTAGAGGGCGGGGACCAGGAGCGTCAGCGCGCGCTCGTCGACGTCGACCGAGAAGCGCTCGCTCTCGACCATCAGCTCGCCGTCGGCGATGCAGGCCAAGGGCTCCTCGCTGACCACCTCGAAGCCGCGGGCCCGGAAGTGGTGGACGTCCTGGCGGCCGATGTGGGTGCCGCGGGCGACGTGAGCTACGGTCGCGATCAGGCGCAGGCGGGAGAGCCAGCCCCCGGTGCGCTCGAGGACCACGACGTCGAGCAAACCGTCGCGCTCCGAGGCGCGGGGAGCCGGGTGGAAGTGGGCGCCCAGCGAGGGCAGGTTCATGAGCAGGGCGCAGTAGCCCTCGAGCTCGCGCAGGCGGCCGTCGCTGGTCTCGATCCGGTAGGTCTCGCGCAGGCTGCGGGCGAAGAGCAGGGTCAGCACCGTCACGAGGGGGTAGATCTTGCCGCCGAGGCGACGGAGCAGCCAGCGGAAGACCCGCGAGGTCTCGCGCCAGCGCTGGACCGTGGTCGCGACCCGGGAGGCCAGCCCGGTGCCGCCGCCGGTGGCGAAGCCCTTGCCGTCGATGCGGACCAGGTCGATCGTGGCGGTGTGGCCGGCGCGGATCGCGCGGCAGGCGCCCTCGACGTCGTGCTTGGCGAGGCCGAAGCGCGAGGCGAGGTCGTTGGCGGTGCCCATGGGAATGATCCCGAGGGGCAGGTCGAAGTGGGCGACCGCGTCGATCAGCTGGTGCAGGCTGCCATCGCCACCGGCCACCACGATCGCGTCGAAGGTCCGCCCGCGGGCGGCGGCGCGCGCCGAGCGGCGAGCCTCCTCACCGGTTCGGCAGCGGAGGACGAGCACCTTGGCGCCCCGTCCGTCGTGCAGGCCCCGGCGGATCCGATCCTCCAGGTCCGAGACGGCGGCGGCGTTGCCTGCGTTGGCGTTCAGCATGACGAGGTAGCGCTTCATGGCCATCGCTACTGCAACCGGGACTCCCTCACCCCTTGCGTCGCAGGCGGGATCTCTCAAGTTGCAGGCTAGCAGCGACTTCCGCGATCCTCGTCCGCGGCGGACGCTCTTCTTTTCGTTTCCTGAAGCTACCTCGTCCCAGAACTCGCTCCTTATCGAACTCAATGTGGGACGAAATGGCGTTAATGGCCTTTTTGTCCCGGCCTGTGAACCTTAACGACGGCGAAGTAACCATCCACATGGACTTAGGCCCCTGGCCATGGGTTTGCCCCGATGGCCGGTGCCGAAGGAGGCTCACATGACCATCGTGCTAACGGGAGCAACGGGCTTCGTCGGGGGTCAGGTCCTCCGTCGAATTCTCGACGGCGACCACCGCCGGGTGATCTGCCTCGTTCGAGCCGACTCGCGGGCCTCGGCCGCCCGCCGCGGTCGCCAGACCCTCTACTCCCTCTACGGCAAGATCTCGCGCCGCCACCTGCGCCGCACCGAGTGGATCCCCGCCGACCTCGAGCTCGAGCGCCTCGGACTCGACGAGGCCTGCTTCGCCGACGTCGCCGCGCGGACCGAGGAGATCTTCCACTGCGCCGCCAGCACCAGCTTCGAGCTCTCCGCGGAGGACGCCCGCGCGATCAACTACACCGGCCTGACCCGCGTGCACGAGCTGGCCCTCGCCGCGCAGCGCGCCGGCAGCTTCCGCCGCCTCAACCACATCAGCACCGCCTACGTGTCGGGCGACCAGACCGGGACCACCTACGCCGCCGACCTCCCCGCCGCCGGGAGCGGCCTGTTCCGCAACACCTACGAGTCCAGCAAGGCCGACGCCGAGCGCTTCCTGCGCGAGGAGTCCCAGGTCCCCTGGGCCGTGTTCCGCCCCTCGATCGTGGTCGGCGACAGCCAGACCGGCGAGACCAGCAACTGGAACGTCGTCTACTACCCGATGAAGCTGATGGCGGACGGCAAGATCCCCTACATCCCTCACCTCGGCCGCGGCCTGGTCGACTGCGTCCCCGTGGACTGGGTCGCGGACGCGATCGTGGCCCTCGCCCGCCGCGACGACGTCGACGGCGAGACCTTCAACCTGAGCGCTGGCGACGACGCGATCACGGTCAGCGAGGTGATCGAGCAGACCTTCGCCGGCCTCGCGCGCCGCGCCGGGCACGCCGTCGAGCAGACCACCAAGCCGGTCGGTCGGATCGGCTGGAAGCTGCTGGGGGCCTGGGCCCGCCTGCGCAGCCGCCGCGCCGCGACCTTCCTCGACCGCTTCGCCGTCTACGAGCCCTACTGCGCCGTGCAGTGCGTCATGAACAGCGAGCGCACCCAGGCGCTCCTCGCCGAGGAGGGCATCGAGCTGCCCGACATGAACGCGGCCTTCGCCCGCGTCGTCGACTACGCCCTCGAGCAGAACTTCGGCCGCTCCCGCAGCCAGGAGCGTGAGGAGGCGGCCAGCGTGCGGATCAAGCAGGCGATCGTCAGCGCGGTCGAGAACCTGACCTCGGGCGAGATCAGCGGACTCGGCGCGGTCGCCTAGGACCTCGCTGGGCCGGCTTGGCCGCTCGCCAGAGCGCGAGCAGGTCTTCGGCGAGCTGATCCCCCTCCACTTCCTTCGCCAAGCCCGGGTCCTTTGGATCCCGCCCGCGAGCTGCGGCCGCGGCCAAGGCGGCCAGCGGGCGAGCCCCCGCGGGAGGCGGTGTGGGCGCTCCAGCGCGGCTGCGCAGGTAGGCAGCGAGGTCCCGGTCGCGAAGCTCTCCGCTCAGGGAGAGCTCGGGGAGCGGCGCACCTGCCGCGACATCGGCGTCTTGCCACACGCGCGAGCAGAGCGCTCGCTCCAGGTCTCCGGCCTGGCTGAGGTGGTTCAAGAGCTCCACGACGGGGCGAGAGGCCGAGAAGCGCAGCGCGCGCACTCCGGCCTCCAGCGCTGAGCGCGGGCGCCCCGCGCTCAGCAAGGCCTGAGCGAAGCGCAGCCGGTAGTAGGCCACGCCGCCGCGCTCGGCCGCGAACTGCCAGTGCGCGAGCGAAGGCTCGAGCTGGCCGAGCGCCTCGAGGACCTGCGCCAGCTCGACGTGGCGTGAGGCGTCCTCTGCGTCTGGGAAGCCGTGCTCTCCCGCGCGCTGGAGCAGCGCGAGGGCCTCGAGCATCGCGTCGCGCTCGCCCCCCTTCAGCTCGCTCCGCTGCTCGCGCCGCAGGGTCAGCAACACGCCGCGGCTGAGCGTGATCCCGCGAGTGGTCAAGGCCCGGGCCAGCTCGACCCCCTCACAGAGCGGCGCGACCCCGGCCGAGCTCGCCTGGGTCAGGGCCAGGTCGGTGCTCTGGGTCCGGTACCCCTCGATCAGCAGGCGCGCGAGGTGCAGGCGCGGCTCGATCTGCCAGAGGCGATCCAGCTGCGCCCGCCCCGCGGCCGGCGTGCCGGCTAGCTCGAGCAAGCGCTCTCCTGCCTGCTTGGCGCGCCGGATCTCTGAGCCGAGCGCGCCCGCCCAGAGCGCGCGCGCCGCCGCGTCGAGCCGAGCCGACTCGCGCGGGAGCCGCGGCTCCAGCTCGAGCAGCTCCTCGCACACCTGCTGCGCGGCGCGCGCGCGCCCCGCGTTGTAGGCGCCGATGTGATCGTTGCTCGCCAGGAGCGGATCGCCCAGCGCTCGCACACGCGCGCTGAGCTGCCACCAGCGCACGCGCGGGCTGGCGGGGAGGCTGCGCCCCGCGTCGAAGGCCAGGCGCTCGGGGTCGGGTGGTCCTTCGTAGGAGCGCGCGGAGCGCACGCTCAGGCCGGGGCCGTCGCTCCCGTACTCGCAGTGCAGCCTCCAGTCGAAGCGCTCAGGGTCCTCCGCGCGCAGCACGTGGCGCTCGTCGCCGGCGTCGACCCAGCCCTCCAGGCGGGCGCCCCAGCGCCAGAGCGCCAGCCGCTCCGGCCCTCGCGCGGGGCCGAGCTCGACTTCGCAGAGCACCCGCTCCCCTCGCGCCAGCCAGGCGCGGCGCTGGTCGCGACGCAGCCGCAGGCCGTCCTCCGGGCGGGTCGCCTCCCCCTGGGGAGCCAGGCCCACCCACCAGGAGCCGTGCGGGTAGTCCTCCGCGACTCCCTCGACCGCGATCCCGAGGGCCGGACCCGAGCGAAGGGGGAGCCGCGCTCGCGCTGAGCGCGCCAAGGTCAAGGGCACCCCAGTCAACACCGCCCGCTCCAGGACCACCGCGAGCTCGGCGGCGCGCAGCGCGGGGCTCGCGACCACCTCCTCGGCACCCGCCGCGCGAGAGTAGGTGTAGGGCCGCCCCTCGACCTCGACCTCGACCTGGGGGCCCTTGGCCGCGAAGCTGACCGTGAAGGGGATCCCCGGCCCCTGAGGGAAGGCGTAGTCCTCTTCGCCGACCAACAGCTTGCCCTCGCGGAGCAGGAAGCCCAGGCGGACCTCGGGCGTGAGGTAGAGCCAGACCTGGCTCGAGCCGTCTGGGACGTAGGACAGGCGGGCCTCGAGGTGGAGGTCCCGCCAGCGAACCCGCCCCAGGGCCAGGGAGAAGTAGCCGGCGTCGTCGGGGCAGGCCAGCTGGTGACCCTGGCCCGCGTCGATCGGTCGCCCAAAGCCGGTGTGCCCGTGGCTCAGGGCCTGTCCGGGCTGAAGGGCGCGCACGTCTCCAGCCCGGGGGTCGACCTCCAGCTGCACCCGGCCGCCCTCGAGCGGCGCGGCCCCCTCTCCGAGCACCAGGCTGGCTGAGTCCGTGCGGGTGAAGGCCAGGCGCGGGCTGAGGGTCTCGGGCGTCGGCCAGGCAACCTGGGGGCTCAGCTGGGGCTCCTCGACCCCGAGCGGGGTCCACTCCGGCGGGTGCTCGTTGAGGGCGCGCGCCGGCGAAGAGCTGCTGGAGCTCGGGGCGGGGGAGCTCTCCTCCTCGACCGGCGCCGACTCCGCGGAGCCCCGGCCGGCCGCCCAGGCGCCCCACAGGACGACTGCGCCGAGGACCGCCGAGAGCGCGAGCGCCGCCGGGAGCCGGCCGCCCCGCGGGACGTGCTGGGACTGGGCCAGCGCGTGGGCGAAGGCGCGCAGGTTGGGATATCGGTCCTCGGGCCGCTTGGAGAGCGCGCGCGCGAGCGCAGCGTCCAGGCCCGCGGGGACCTCTGGCACCCGGGAGCGCAGGGCAGGGGCGGGCTCATGGACGACCCGCTCCAGGAGCACCAGCAGGCTGCCGCGACCGTGGGGCGGCTCGCCCGCGATGGCGCTGAAGATCAGCGCCGCGAGCCCGTACTGATCGGCGGCGGGGCCCGCGTGACGGGCGCCCGTGACCTGCTCGGGAGCCATGTAGCTGGGAGTGCCGAGGATGTCGCCGCTCTGGGTCAGGCTGCGGGAGAGGTCCCGGCGCCCCAGGCCGAAGTCGGTCAGCACGGGGCGGCCCTCCTCGTCGAAGAGCACGTTGGCCGGTTTGACGTCACGGTGGAGCACGCCCCGCTCGTGGACGTGCGCGAGGGCTTCGGCGAGCGGGATCGCGAGCTCGACCACGTCCTGCCACGGCAGGGGCCCCTGCCGCAGCCGCTCCGAGAGCGACCCGCCCGGGAGCAGGTCCTGCACGAACCAGGGGCAGCGGGCCTCGACCTCGAACGCGTGCACGCCGACCACGTGGGGGTGCTCGAGCGAGCGCAGGACCGCGACCTCTCGTCGGAAGCGCTCGCGCTCCTCTTCGTCGGGTGAGCCGGCCAGGGCCTTGAGCGCGAAGCGCTGCCCGGTGTCGCTGCGGCGAACCTCGTACACGACGCCCATGCCGCCGCGCCCGAGCTCACGCAGGCACTCGTAGGCGCCGATCCGTCGCGGGACCTCGGGCGCCGGAGGCGCCTTGTCCTGCAGCAGATCCAGGGAGCCAGGCGTCAGCAGCCGGCGCTCGACGAGGAGCCCCGCCAGGTTGCCTGGCTGGCCTCGCTCACGCCGCGCGCGGACTTCGCCCAGGCACTCGCGCAGCAGCCCGAGGTCCAGCACGCCCGCGGCGTGCAGGCGACGGGCGAGCCAGGTGTCTGGGCCGCTCTCGGGGAAACTGTCGAGGGGCTGCACACCTGTGAGTTAGCAAAGCCGACCCGCTCGGAGGAGGGCCAGCGCGAGGTCTTCACGCTTCGACCACGATCGCCCCCGCAGAGAGAAGCCGCCCGGCGGGGACCGGGCGGCTTCGGAGGGGTTCAGGCAGTGGTGGGTTGGGGACGAAGGGTCGGCCTGCCTGGGCCGGCCCCCAGTGAGCGTTAGCGCAGGGACCACTCCAAGGCGTAGCGCGACTGCGCGGGGGCGCGCAGGACGCTGTCGCGGAGCTCGCTCTGCGGAGCCGCCCGCAGGGCGAGGATCCCAGGGCGGCCGAGGGCGATCAGGCCCAGGGCGGCGGCGCGGCGCTCCACCTTGCTGGCGCCCTCGCTGAAGAGGGCCTCCAGGCGGCTGAGCGCGGCGGCGCTGCTGCTGGCCCGCTCGCGGGCCGCGACGCCGAGCGCCACGGCGGCGCGAGCGCGGACGCGGACCTCGGGGTCGCGGGTGGCGCGCAGCAGGGGCGCGGTGGCGGCGGGGCCGAGCTCACCGAGGGTGCGAGCGGCGCGCGCGCGGACGCGCGGGTCCCCGTCACGCAGCAGGAGCTCGAGCGAGCGCAGGGCAGCCTCGCTGCCGGTGTTGCGCAGGGCCTCGCCCAGGGCGGCGAAGGCGCCGAAGTGACGCTCACCGCGCAGGACCTCGAGCAGGGCCGGCTGGACGTTGCGATCGCCGGTCCGACCGAGGAGCTCGATCGCGAGCCCCAGGTCCTGCAGGCGTGCGCGGTCGAGCTCGAGCGCCTCGAGCACCAGGCTGGCGACCTCGGGGCTGGGGGTCTCCTCGACCTCGAGCAGGGCGTGCAGGGCGTCGGTCGCGAGCTCGGGGGTCCCGCCGCGGAGCGCGTCGATCAGCGCCAGGCGGCGCGCGCCGGCGTTGCCGCGCAGGCTGGCCTCAGCCAGGTTGAGGGTCCAGCTGGCCTGCGGGCCGTCGAGCCACAGGAGCGAGGCCCGCTGACGCTCGAGGCGCCAGGGCGCGCTGTCGCCCTCGTCGCTGCGCGTCAGCACGAAGAGCCCGGGGACGCCGTAGCGCTGCTCGGGGGCGAGGGTGTCGCCCTCGCGGACCTCGACCAGCACGTGGCGAGTGCTCGGCTCGCCCTTGAGCATTTGCTCGACGGCGACGGTCAGCACCACGTGGCCGGCGCGCTGGGCGGGCTCGGCGCCCTGGATCTGGCCGACGAGGACCTGCTCGGCGCGCTCGAGCTGGCGCGGGAGGGAGGCGTCGTCGCGATAGAACTCGGAGGCGGCGGCGGGGAGCGCGAGGCCCAGGCAGAGGGCGAACGCGGAGAGCTTGGTGGCGAAGTTCATGGTGGTGTCCTTTCCGCGGTCTACTGCGCCGTCACGCCGATGTTGCGGGCGAGCACGTCGATCGAGGGCTGGGTGAAGGGGAGGTTGACGTCCGAGAGGTCCCGGGCGTTGGTGGTCGCGATCATGATGCCGTCGGCCACGTGGTTGAGTCCGACCGAGTGGCCGACCTCGTGGGCGACGACGTTGCCGAGCGAGGTGCCCCAGTCCTGGATCACCGCGCGGATCGCCTGGAAGCGCTGGTCCTCCTGGGCGGTCCCGTTGCCGAGGGCGTAGGTCCCGTCGACGAACTTGAGGTCGGCCAGGGTCAGGGGGCCGCCGGCCCGCCGCCCGAGGGTCGAGTTCTGGCCGCAGATCCGCCCGGCGAAGGTGCCCAGCTGGTTGAGCACGCAGGCGCGCTCGGCGCGGCGGTTGCCCGGGTCGACGGTCTCGACGCCCAGGGTGCCGCCGGTGCAGCTGTTCTCGCGGGAGCCGAGGCAGATCCGGCTGTAGTCGCGCCCGGGCCCGTCGGGGTAGGTGGCGGGGTCGGGCGTGATCGCCTGGAAGCTGATGTCGAGGCTCTGCTGAGGACCCTGCGAGTTGCCCTCGGGGGTGCGGAAGTAGGCCGTGTTGATCCGCCGCATGCAGGCCGCGATCACCCGCTCGCGGGTCAGGCGGTTGATCGGCGCGTCGGGCGGCTCGCTCGCGACGCCGAGGCCGTGGCCGACGCAGTTGCGGTGGAACACGTCACCCAGCCCGTCGAAGTCGATGTGCCACAGGTTGGCGGCGCGCGTGATCGTGGGGTCGAACTGGAACACCGAGATGAGGCTGTTGGCGCTCGGGACCGCGGCCGGGGTCGAGCTGCTGGCGGGGGCCGCGCCGCTCGAGGTCACGGGCGTCGTGCTGGAGGTGCCGCCGCTGGGGGCTGGGCTGGCGGTGGCGCCGGGGTTGGTGGTCGCGGTCGTGGTGGGTCGCTCTTCGCGCGAGCCCGTGTCGCAGCCGACGAGGGCGAGCGCCAGGAGCGCTGCGCACGTCGTCGTCGCCGTGGCGAATCGAATCACTGTCTTCCTCCTCCGGGGTTCTCTTCCAACGCTGGAGGAGACTAGGGAGGAGGGCTTGGCGTCAGTCACGGAAGCGTCGACGCAAGTGTTTAGAGAATGTCACCTTCCAGCCGACCAGAATTGGGATCGCGCTTAGCCCAGAAAACGCCTGGTGTTGACCGGGCGTCTACATGAACGGTGACACCGTCCAGCTTGCGTAAGAGGCGGGCTTCGTGACGAAGTTCGTACTTAACGCGTCGGCCAGGAGGTCCCCTGGGCGATCACGTCGCGGGTCGGAAACCAGCGATCGCGCAGGCGGCCGATCAGGAAGAGCGAGCCCGTGACGAGGAGCGGTCCACCGCGCGCCAGCGCCGCCTCCAGCGCGGCCTCGGGAGGATCGACCGCCTCGGCGGAGAGCCCGCGCGCGGCGGCCGCGGCGACGAGCGCTGCCGCGGGGACGACCTCCTTGCCGTAGAGCTCGAGGGTCGTCGCGATCAGGTGCGCGTCGCTCGGCAGCTCGGCGACGAGGGAGGCGGGCTCGCGCGCGCCGCTCAGGGCGAGGAGCACCGTCAGCTCGCCGGGCGCCGCCAGGCTGTCGAGGCAAGCGCGCAGCTCGTGCGGGTTGTGGGCCGCGTCGAGGATCACGCCCGGCGCGACCTCCTCGAGGCGGCCCGGCAGGGGAGGTGCTGCGCAGGCGGCGGCGACGTGCTCGGCGCGCAGGGGCCAGCGCTCGCTGAGGAGGTCGAGCCCGCTCGCAGCCAGCGCCAGGTTGCGCGCGCGGAAGCCGCGCTGGGGACCGGGCAGGGCGACCTCGCCCAGGCGCGGCAGGCGCAGCCGGTCGGGCGCGACGAAGAGCGCGGCGGGGTCGACGGGCGTCAGGGGCGCGCCCACGCGCTCGGCCTCGCGCGCGAGCACCTCGAAGCCCTCGCCGACCAGCGCAGCGGCTGGGACGTCCGGCTCGAAGATCCCGGCCTTGTGCCAGGCGATCCGCTCCAGCCCCGGCCCGAGGGCCTGCTCGTGGTCGAGGGCCAGGTCGCTGACCAGGCACAGGGCGCGCTCGAGGCCCTGGACCAGGTCGAAGCGTCCGCCGCAGCCCGTCTCGTGCACGGCGAGGTCGAGGCCGGCCGCCGCGAAGGAGTTGTAGGACACCGCCAGCGAGGTCAGCCCGTGGACGGAAGCGGGTCCCGCTTCGTCCGCGGCGAAGCGCAGCGCGACGGGGCGCACCGGCTCGAGCGCGGCTTCGAGCTCTGGCCCGCTGGCGTAGCGCCCGTCGATCCAGGTCTTCTCGCAGAAGGCCTGCAGGTAGGGCGAGGTGTGCAGCCCGACCCGGAGGCCGGCCGCGCGCAGGGCGTGCGCCACGAGCTGACAGGTCGAGCCCTTGCCGGCCGTGCCCGCGACCTGAACGCTGGGCTGGCTGCGCTGCGGGTCGCCGAGGGCCGCGTTGAAGGCCAGCGCCGTGGCGACCTTGCCCGCGGGGTCCTTGCGGCGCGGGCGGAGGCGCACGATCTCGACGTCGACGAAGCGCCGCACGCGCTCGTGGGCGGCGAGCTGCGGGTCCTTCAGTCGAGGGCGTCGCGGATCGAGGCGGCGAGCGCCTCGCCGTCCTCGAGGGCGCCCGCGGGCCAGCCCACGCCCAGCCCCGCGCCGCTGGAGAACTTGGGAATGATGTGGAAGTGGACGTGGAACACGGCCTGGTGCGCGCCCGGGCCGTTGTTCTGGAGCACGTTGAACTCGGTCGCCCCGCTGGCGGCGAGGACGGCTCGGCTGATCCGCGGCAGCACGCGCCCGATCGCGGCGGCGGACTCGTCGCTCATTTGGTCGAGCGTCGCCGCGGGCTCCTTGGGGATCACGAGGGTGTGCCCCTTGGAGACCGGGTTTATGTCCAGGAAGGAGAGCACGTGCTCGTCCTCGTAGATCTTGTGACAGGGAATCTCGCCCCGAAGGATCTTGCTGAAGATCGTCTCGCTCATGGCGCGGACGATAGCCAAGCCCGGCGCCTCAGGGAAGGGGACCGAGGGCCGCTGGCTGGTGGGAGCCCCGCGGTGAGTGACTTGCAGCTGAGGAGAGGGATTCGCGGCGCCGACCTGGCGCCCGAGGAGCTGCTCGGGCTGCTGGCGCGCGCGCTGCGCGCCGGCGAGCTTCCCGCCGGCTGCGAGGTGCTGGCCGTGCAGCTCCTGGTCGGGCCGCCGTCGGGGCGCTCGAGCTGGTTCGATCACCTGGGCGGGCTGGAGCCGGCGGCGTTGGCGTGTGCGTTGTACGCGCCTGCGTATGCGGCGCTGGCGCAGGCCGGCCACGTGGCCGAGGAGCTGCGCGCGGCGGCGCGGGTGGTGGCTCAGAAGATCGCGGCGCCCTCGCCGCGGGTGGACCACCAGCTCGACCACGCCCGCGGCCGCTTCGGCAGCGGGATCCACGACGCGCGCCAGGGGATCGGCCCCGAGCTCGAGGGGCCGGCGCGGACCTTGTTGCACGCGGTGGACCTGGTCCAGCGCGACCTCTCGCGGGGCAAGCTCCCCAACTACCGCCGGCGCGCCCTGCGCAACTTCGCAGGCTGGGCCGACGAGGCGGACTGCACCTCGGGCTGGCGCGAGCTGGTGGGGTGGTTGCTTGGGTTGGAGAGCGAGCTCCACGACGACGAAGCGCTGCGAGGCGTGCTGCGGCGCGCCCAGGGTGGGGATCGGGTGGCTTGGCGCACGGTCGAGGCCTGGGGTCGGCGCGTGCGGGGGCGCGGCAAGGGGCACCGCCTGCTGGCGGGCTGGCTGGGAGCGCCTCGCTTCTGGCGCGCGGGGATGAAGGGGCGACCGCGGGAGCTGTTCGAGTTCGCCAGCTCGCTCTGCCCGCGGCAGCGGGGAGCGCGCTGGATCGCGCCGGCGCATTTCCCTTCGATCGCGCGGCGGGCCTCGCTCGAAGGCGCGCTGCAGCAGCGGGTCGTCAACGAGGTGGCTGCGCGGGCCGCGCTGGTCGTCTACCGCTGGCTGGGTGAGGGGGAAGGGCCGGAGGCGGAGGCGGAGGTGGAGACGGAGCGGCTGGCGGCCTGGGCTGCGCGCCCGCTCGCTTCGCGCCACCTCGCTCCTGATCCGGCGGTGCCGTCGTGGGCTTGGGGGGAGGAGCGCTTGCTGCCCCTGGTGGAACGAGCTGTCCGGCGGGGGGCGGGCGAGGAGCTGCGTGAGGAGCTCGAGCACGAGCTGCTGGCGTGGGCGCTCGGCTTGGACGAGCCCTGCTGGTGCCACGCGTCTGAGAAGGTGCTCGCATGAGCGACGAGTCACTGCGCGCGCGCCTGCGTGCCGGCGCGGATCTGGCGCCCGAGGACCTGAGCGCGCTGCTGGCCTCCACCCTGCGCGCGGGTGAGCTCGCGAGCGAGCGCGAGGCGCTGGCGACGGTGCTCTTGACGGGGGCGCCTGCGCCAGGGGAGCGCTGGGCCTTGGAGGAGTGCGGCTTCCCCGTGATCGCGCGGGCCCTGGGCGGAGCGGTCCAGCCGGTGCTTGAGCGGGAGGAGGCGCTCGAGGGGTGCCAGCCCGCGCTCGAGGTGCTACGTCGCTTGTTGGCGGCGCCGGACGCGCGCTCGCGCCACCTGGCGGACTGGGCGCGCTCGGTGGCCGCGAGCGGGATCGCGTTGGCCAAGGAGGGCGGACGGGAGGACCTGCTCGGGGCGGCGCGCTCGCTGACGCAGGCGCTCGAGGTCGTGGTCGACCCGCCCAAGCGACGGGTCGCGCGGCGGAGCAAGGCGCTGCTGCAGGAGCTGGGCGAGTGGGCGGGGCCGGGGGAGCTCGAGGCGGCTTGGCGCGAGCTGGTGGAGTGGACCTTGGGCGAGGGGCGGGAGCTACCGGCGTTGGCGCCGCTGCGGGAGCTGCTCGCGCGCGGGCTGGCGGGTGAGCGGTCGGCGTGGTTGGACGTCGAGGCCTGGGGGAGGTGCTGCAACAACGGGTATGGCGGCGTGCGGGGGTGGGTCGCGGGATTCCTCGGCGCGCCGACCTTCGCCGAGTTGGCGGAGGGTATGCAGGTTCGCCCGGAGTCGCTGGAGCGGCTGGCGGCGGAGCTCTGCCCGCAGCGCGAGCCCGAGGGCGGCTACCGCTGGGGACCGCCGGGGTATCTGCCGCGCAGCCACCGCGACCCCGTGTTCTTGGGCCACGTGCTCGGGGCGCCGGACTCGATCGAGGTGCCCGTGCGGGCGGCGGTGGTGCTGGCTGAGGTGCTCGGCGAGGAGGAGCGGGCGCGTGCGCAGGCCGCGGGGTGGCGGGCGTGGTTGGGGTTGGAGGTCGAGGAGCGGGGGCCCTCGCCTCGCGGGCCTGACGCGGAGCCCTGGTCGTGGGGCGCGGCGGAGTTGGTCCCGCTGGCGGAGCGGGCGGCGGGGCGCGGGGACGCGGGGGAGCTCACGATGCGCGTGCGGGAGGAGCTGATCGCGTGGGCGCTTGGGTTGGACGGCGCTTGTCGGTGTGGGGTGTGAGGGGAGCGCCGGCTAGGCTCTCGGTCTCCGGAGGGTGATCTTGTGAGCGACGACGAGAGCGCGAACGAGCGGCGGCTGCGGCTGCGGGACGAGCAGCGCGCCCGCGAGGCGAAGTGGCTGGAGGAGCACGGCTGGTATTCCCACTACGTGCCGCTGGGGCACGGCTACGTGAACGCGCACACCCACGGAATCGCGGAGCGCTTCCCCGGGCAGCTCGACTTCCAGATCGTGGTCGGGGTCTCGAGCAAGCTCGTCAGCGGGTTGTTCTGGGATCTCTTCCGCCGGCTCGAGGCGGGGGAGCGCTTCTCGGCCGGGGAGCGGGTCAGCGAGCTGCTGAGGGACGCCGACGTGCTGCTCCAGGGAGCGCGCGAGGGCGAGCGCGAGGTGCTGCGCTTGCTCCTTCCCGCCAAGAACGGGGCCTTGCCGGGTGAGACCGACTACCCCGAGGACTACGCGCCGCTCCAGGCGAGCCTGGACACCGAGAATCTGCCCCCGTGGCTGGAGGACTAGCGGAGCCCACGGGATTGGGATTGGGGACGCTCGGCTTCGGATCGCTCGGCGCGAGCGGCTAGGGTGTCGCCCATGATGAAGATCCCCTTCCCGCTCCCCCCCGTGCTCGCCCACCTGCACGAACGGCTGGAGCGCTACACCGAGCACCGGGAATACGGCTTCTTCCTGGCCGAGCAGGACCGCAACAACCAGGCCCAGGGCCAGCCGGTGCTGATCTACATCACCGAGAAGCAGCTGACCTCGACCGACACCAGCCCCGCGCGGCGGCCACCCGCCTTCATGGGAGAAGTGCTCGCGCCCGAGGGTCAGAGCGACCGCCTGGAGCGCTGCGCCAAGGCCGGCGTGTTCGAGTTCTGGCGCGTTCGCACGAGCGAAGACGTCGAGGTGCGGATCTACCTCCAGCCGAGCGAGAGCGGCTACGGAGAGGAGCGCGTGTTTCGCGGCGACGAGCGGGTCCAGTCCGCCGTGTTCGACGAGCTCGAGCTGACCCCGCGCGAGCTGCTCCAGCCGCCGCCCGAATAGGGAGTGGGGACGTGAGCGCTAAGACACTGGTCCTGTTCCAGGGGACGCCCGCTGAGCGCGCGCTCCTGCTCGAGCTCGAGGGAGAGGACTTCGAGACCGTCGAGCTGGACGTCGCCGACTGGCCCGAGAGCGGCTCCGCTCAGCTCGAGCCCGTGGCCAAGGAGCTGGGGGCCAAGGCGCACCACCGGCTGGACCTGCGCCGAGAGGTCTACGAGCAGGCGATCCTGCCGCTGATCCATGCCGGCGGGTTTCACCGCGGGGACCCGCTGTGGACTGTGGCCGCGGACGCGGCCGCTGGGGCCGCGCTGGGGCGCTTCGCGGAGGAGCTGGACGGGGCGCGTGTGATCGGGCTGGTGGAGGCGGCGCGGGCGTTGCGCTACGTGGCCGCTGGGCGGCTCGCGGGGGTCGAGGTCGAGTTCGACTTGCGGTGGGGCTCGGGCTCGGGGGGGGAGTTGGAGGCGCTGAGTCGGGCGGGGGTCCTGTGGGGGCGCCGGATCGAGGCGGAGGAGCTGTTCGAGGCGGAGAGCGACGAGCCCTTTTGGGGCGAGGTCGAGCTGGACGAGGTGTTTGGTGACGACCCGCTGCCAGGGGACGCGGAGCTGGCGGAGGAGCTGGAGCTCGAGTTCAAGCAGGGGGCGCCCGTCGCGAGCATGGGCACGCAGGACAAGGGGCCCGCGTTGGTGCGGCTGCTGGGGAAGACCGGGTTGCGCCACGCGCTGGGGCAGGGGCTCGTGGTGTGCGAGGACGAGAAGGGGGTGCGGCGGCGGTGGGCCGTCTCGGCGCCGGCGGCGACCTTGATTCGGGTCGCTCACCGGGCGCTGGAAGAGGCCACGCTGACGCGGGAGCAGCTGGAGCTGAAGGACTCGCTGGTGCCGCGGTATCTGGCGGGGGTCGCCGCGGGGCGCTGGGGGGCGCCGGATCTGCGGGACGTGGAGGCGTTCCTGAAGTCGAGCCAGGCGCGGGTCAGCGGGGACGTGCGGCTGCGGCTGTGTCAGGGGACCGTGCAGGCGCTTGGGGTGCGCTTCTAGGCGGGGACGTAGGCCGCTACGCCGTCGTCGACCGTGTAGCGGAGCTCAGTGAGATCCAAGTGATCCTCTAGCTCGCTGCGCGCCTCTTCCTCGCTCTGACGCCCCAGCAGGATCCTGTCGAACCGTGCCTTTGCCCTGACCGACAGAGAAAGGTCTGAGTCGTAGCGGTCGTCGAAGTAGACGTCGCAACGCGCCGTCCACTCAACGTCCAACTCCCAGCCTCTCGCCTCTCCAAGCTCGAGTTGGTTGGAGCGGACTCCCAAGTGACTCCAGAGGTACATGAGGACGGTGGGGTCCTCGTCGTCGTTCTCGTCGGGCAGATCGACCACTCGCGGGAAGAGGGATCGCCAACTCTGGTCAGCACCTGGGCTCGCTAGGAAGGCGCGGTCGCAGGTGAGCTTGGGAGCCCAGCGGTCCCCGAACAGCTTGCGCTCCCGGCACTCCAACTCTAGGCCCCATGCCAAGACCTCCTCGTCCTCGTCCTCGTCCTCGTCCTTGTCCCCGGTCTCCGTAAGGAAGCCGACGATGGCGCAGCGAGACAGCTCGAACTCGAGGTCGTCGATTCTCAACACGTCCATGGGTCGAGTCTAGCTCCAGACAATCGGGTAGAGCTACCAGAGAGGGCTGGGCGCATCGGGCTCGGCGGAGGCGGGTGGGGCTGTCGCTGAGCGAGGGCGCCCGGACGCGACGGGCATAGACCGGAGGCGCTGCCGGGAGTGAGCGCGCCTCGGGTGAGGCGCAGGCGCTTGGGAGGCTGTCGCTGGAGCGAAGGCGCCCGGGTGCGGCGGGCATAGACCGGAAGCGCTGCGGGGAGCGAAGGCGCCTCGGGTGAGGCAAATGGACGTCTTCAGCCCCGCTCCTCAGGCACCGGTGGCCGGACTCGAGCTGCGGCCACCTAGTCCCGGCCCCTGGCCCCTGGCCCCTGGTCCCGGCCCCTGGTCCCGGCTCCCGGCTCCCGGCTCCCGGCTCCCGGCTCCCGGCTCCCGGCTCCCGGCTCCCGGCTCCCGGCTCCCGGCTCCC
>MDTG01319158.1_pt1 | contig 36951 bp, 28 predicted proteins | sample 811421 | NCBI WGS metagenome assembly MDTG01 (sample SAMN05326645, study PRJNA326480) | marine metagenome | isolation source: seawater | place: Pacific Ocean: South East | collected 2011
CCTTGACCTTGTCCTTGACCTTGTCCCTGACCTTGCCCTTGACCTTGTCCCTGACCTTGTCCCTGACCTTGTCCCTGACCTTGTCCTTGTCCATTGTCGTTAGATTCTCCGCCACCTTCAGTCCCTCCATCACCAGAACCTGCTTGAGATTCTTGATAATCAGGGTCGTAAGCATCAGGGATTCCATCACCGTCAGAATCGCTATACTCGCCATCGTTTGGGTCATTAGGATAGGTATCTGTGCCATCGGGTTTGCCGTCACCGTCAGTATCGGCATTATTAGGATTAGTTCCTTTCTGATATTCTTGCGAATTAGTCAAACCATCACCGTCAGGGTCGCCATTTGCGTCACCACCATTAAGAGGGTCTAAACCATTAGAAACTTCCCAACCATCTGGTAATCCATCTCCATCTGTATCAGGATTATTGAAGTTGGTCCCTTGATTCTGTTCTTCAGCATTCGTTAAGCCATCACCGTCCCAATCAGCACCGCCATCTGACGGGTCTAATGGGTCTGTTCCATCTGCAGCGACTGCACTAACACTCATGAGCATTAGCATAATTGCCGTAAATATCGCCTTTGTGTATTTCTTATTTTCATATTTATTCATATTCACCATTTTAATTTCACTTTTTCTTTCATAGGGAACCCGCTGTTCCCTCTAATTAGAAATTATTTTAATAACTATTTAAACTTTACTAGGGCTAGGCGACTTAACTAATACATATCTCATATACTTTTGTCCAGTTACATCCTTCTTCCATTCATGAGTAAATTCATAACCTTCTTCTTTCAAATCCATAATCCTTCTTGGCAAAGACCTAATCTTATAGACTGCTGCAGCCTCTACTCCTGTAATGCTTTCCTTTCTTTCAAAATGCTCTCTTAACATATCTCTTTGGCTTACCATTTTATCACCTAGTAAGGTCTTAGATTTAATACCTTTATAAAGTTTTAGATTATTCAACACTATCTTCTTCTTCATGGATAACTATAGGCTCTTCATCTTCTTGTAATTTACCTAACGCTCTTTGAATATCATTTTCAGTCTTGTGCTTTCTTCTAATTGATTCAATATGTTCTTCTTCTTCTGCGTTCCACCTGTCAAAGAATCTTGAAATAGCCATATAAGCAGGTCCAGAAAGAATACCTAATACTGCGATATATGCTTCAATATCTTCTCTAACTTGTGGGTCAACAAAAGCAGTTGTGATAAGTTGATAGGATAAAATCATAAAAGCAAAAACTAAAGGCAATGAAACTAAAGCAACCATTATTGAATTATAAGTAATTCTAACTTCCCAATCTACTTTCATTACATAACCTCCTTACAAAACCACTCATTCAATCCAAATCTTTCAAAACCATAGTGTGCGATAAAACCAATTAAAAAAGTTCCAAAGTAAGCAAACCAAATTCCTTCAATTGGAACTAACATTAACGCTGAACCAATAGATAAGGTAGTAATTCCTACTACTATTGATTCTAAAAGCAAATTTCTTTCTTTCACATTATCACCTATGGGTTTATTTCTCTATTTAACCAAGTTTGTTCAATATATTGTTGATTTCCATCAGCATCTTCCCAAATAGCATACCAATAGAAATCATAATGAGTAGTATTTTCAACTGTAAAGTTATCTAACAACAAAGTCTTAACATCATCAGCATATCCTTGAATGTAATATGTTTGAGTAGTCCATTGCAAAGGTCCTGTGGCATTTGGACCACTATTAGTTTCATTAACATGATAAACTAAGAATTGAACACTTACATTGTAGCCTTCAAGGTCATTTGTATCATAACCACAATCAAGGTCAAAACTAATAACAGCAGAAGTATTGTTAGTTTGCAATTGTATACCAAACAGGTTAATTTCACAAGTTTCAGGCTCTTGTTCTTCAACATCAATTCCCCACATCATGATACTTTCAACAACGGAATCATCTTCCATATCATAAGCAGTAACTATTGGAGTCCAACTATCTCCTACTGCTACACCATCAAATATATGTGTGAAATCTTCGGCTTGGCTAGAATCCTCTAATTCCCAAGATGTTGAATAATTTACTGGTTGTCCAGGTTGTTTAAGGAATAAATCTATTGCAACACCCTCTTCACAACCTTCATTTGGAACCACTCTAAATGCAACCAATATTGCGTCTTGTTCTGCATCTTCTGCTACATGGCCTCTATAATGGTTAATAATTTCAACTTCACAATCTACTTCTGGGGGATATTCGCAAGTTCCATCATCTTCTGTTGCTTCTGCATCATAATTAGTCGCTGAGGAATCTGTGCAACCATAGATTACATCTTCAATTTCATCAATTTCTACTTGATTTGACATTTCACAACAATTCTCATTACCATCAACTGTTCTAAATCTGAATTCAACCTTCCAATTACCATCTTCTAAATCCTTCAAACCATCATAATTTTCAACCTTAATATTAGTGGTTCCAACCTCTGAAATCCAAAATGTTTGAATATCTTCATATTCAATTGATTCAACATAAGCGTCATTTAGATAAGTTGAAATCATAACTTGAATTTCTGCTCCACAACCATTTTCATCTTGAAAATCTGCTTCAACAGTTAAATCATCATTATTAGTGATTAATACTAAATTATCATAACTTACGGAAGGAACACAAGCCTGTTCAAAATAATAACTGTTGGGGGAATCCCAATTCCAATTTGAACCATCATAAGTATCAAATCTAAATTGAATTGTGTAGTCGCCCTCTTCTAAATCTTCAAATGAATGATAAATGTCGTATGATTCTCTAAAACTAATTCCAAAAAATTCATCTTCATCATAATGTTGTCCGTCTTTAAATAGGTGGACTCTAAAATCACCTTCCATTTCGTGAGGGCATTGGAAACTTGAAAAACTACCTACTATAAAAAGAGTATTTGGTTGTCCATCATCTGTATATGATGAATCACTCCATTGCCAATCACAAGATTGGTGTGGGGGACCTCCACCACCTCCATTATTATCATGCCAATAACAAGAACCATCGTCCCAAGAAGCCATCGGGTCATAATTATCTGCATCAGGGGCTGTGCAACCGCCATAATCCACATAATAATCATCATCATAATCATCATCATTATCAGAACCAAACCAATCTGTTAAGCCAAATGCTTCCATACTACCTCCAGTCAACAATAAAAGAACTGGAGCCACAATTAATGCGATTTTTTTGATATTTTCTGCCTTTCTATGGACTGATGCAATAGCCCTATCCACAATATCGCCCTCTAAAGTAGTTTCTACCTTAACTTCTGTAGAATTATCGCCTCCATTCAATACTCTATTTTCAGAAACTTCTTGATTAATACTTTGAACAGTAGTAATTAACTCTGCAGCCTCCTTCAATTGAGTAACTAAATCTTTTTCTGGCGCTTTATGAGAGTTATTAACAATACCATCATCTAGCAAATCAGCCAGAACATCCGCTTCATCTCTTCCTGTCGCCTCAGCCACTACCTTAGCCTGCTTCGCCAACTCAGTAATATCTTCTGTGCCATCATCTTCAGCCATATATTTTAATTGTTTCTTTAGATATTTAAAGATTGTTTTTTGCATCTTACCGAAATGTTTATAAAGTAGTTAGTATTACGGTCAAATAAGGGGAGAATTATGAAAGATAATAATTGTTTTTGTTGTGGAGCCGAAATGAAGAGATTTGAGACTGAAAATTATGTATATCATTACTGTTTTGATTGTAATGAAGACATTTCAGATAATGAAAAAATTATTCAAAACTTTGCAGCAGAGTATGAAACAGTTTGATTTATACAAAAGGTTTAAATACATATAGAGGGAGTTGATTTTTTATGAGCAAGACTATTTATTGTTGGAATGGCTGTATTGATGAGGATACAGATTATTATGTTATTATGTCTCCCATCGTGATAGGTGACGAAGAGTTTATGTATTGCCCCCAATGTAATGAGGCTTGGGAACCAGATTATGAGCAAATCCCTCATGGTCCACCTCACAAGCAAAGAATGGAAGGCATTTCAAGGTATATTGAAGAAAAGGAGCAAGATTAAGGTGTGTGGTGCTATTCCAAGCCAATGCGAAGTGTGCGGGATTTGGTGGAGAATCCAAAAACTATGCGACTGTAATGAAAAAACGGCTAATCATCAATAAACGGGTAAATTTTAGGCGCATCGTTAAATAAATAATAGATAGATTTGCCTAAAAGACCATAGAAAAAGATGGAATAAATTGTTGCACCTAGAATAACTGGATATCCTTCTTTTTGTTCGCCCCAGTTTTCATATTCTTTGTCTTTAATTGTATTTTCAGGATAATTATACAATTTATCCTTTCTTAATTCTTTATAATTATTTGCATATTTGGTGTCATCATACCAATAGTTCTTATCAAATTGGTGTTCATAATTATTTTTAGGTAAAAGATTTTTTCCATCAGTAGAAATTATGTATAAAAAGGTTAAACTTCCTACTGCATACATTACTTTATTACTCCACCCAGTTTTTTTCTGTAACCAAGGCCAAACTAAGCCACCTACTATGACAAATGTAATGTAATCTTTAGGAAAAGAGATATTATAAGAAGATAAAGTATTAAAAAGACCCCAATTTTCATATTGCCAAGACAAAGACCCATAACCCTCAACCATTTTACCCATAACTACTGCTCCAAAACCTGCCAAAGAGGTCAATAAAGCAGATTTTAACCTTTTATTCAGTTCAAAACCCCCTAAAATTGAAGGTCTCCTAGCCTTAATTTAGACATTCCTTTTGATAGATTAGTCATAAAATCTTCAAATTCTGATGAATCCCATTGATTAATGTCTTTAGGGCAATTTTGAACCAAATTATTCAAATATCCAATAGTTTCTTCATAATTCATGTCTTGGAATTTAGGCTTTCTAAAGGATTTTACAGGAGGAATAAAGTTAATATTCAATCCATTTACTTTAATAATACCTCTACCATGATACCAATTTTTATTAAAATTAACTGAACCGTCCTTATTTCTTTCTTGAAGAGGATATCTTAGCAATTCTGCCCTACCATAAGAAGTTGCATATTTCTTTTCAAATTTGCTAAACCACCATCTTCTAACTTCTGCTGGCTTATATCCCTTTAGCCTTAAAGAATTAATAGTCGGTAAATCTTCATGTTCCCAATTCCCATTAAATGGAGGATTTTTTACTATTTTAGATAACGCAGAAGAAGACATGGTATTGATTCCTATTGTTTTTCCTGTTTTAGGGTCTTCAAAAGATAAATATTTATCCATGTCAATAAAATTAAACCTAGGCCAATATAAAAATACAGGCAATTGAGAGTTTGAATGCCAATCACTCCAATTGCTAAATACATAAGGATAAAAGAAATGATAGAAATCTTCTTGGTCAATTAAATCAGCACCTCTCACTACATGGGAAGTGTTTAAAGCCCAATCATCAAACGGACCTTGATATTTTAAAGTAGGCCATAACCTAATGTCTGGATGTCTGGGGTGTGGATTTCTACATAATCTCATAATTTTTGCATCTTGGAATTTCCTAGCCCTACTTTCAGACATCAAATCTTCTGCTAATTCTTGAATAATCGCAGGTGATAATCTTAATCTAATTTCAGGCATAGGCGAATTATCATCTTGAACAATTTCGCCATTTTCTGATACATAAAAAGACTTTTGATTATTAACCAACCATTGGAATTGCTGAATATTTTCTTCAACAGATTTAGCCCTACACCTTTGCATATTTGATTCAATAGAAGTTCCAGGCATTCCTTCAACTAAGTAAGCCATACCTCCACCCATTCTGCCTTTATATCTCATATTCATTAATCTTTCAATACCTTCATAATGGTCTTTGTAGTTATCGCTAGCAATATAAGTAATATCAGGGTCTTTTCCTGACATCCACTTATAATCTTGGAAAACTAAAGAAGATTTATCTTTGTAGAAATCTGCTAGAGGAGGTTTTTCATCAGGGTCTGTATCATCTAATCTTAATACAGATTTTGCTTTGAAACCTGCTTCTTTGTATTTTTCAACATATAATTCGTTGACTAAAATTCCCAAGCCATGCGCCATTGTTAAGGCTGCGTTAGGATTTGGAGCCATTCTTAAAATATATTCATCCTTCCCCTTCGGCAAGGGTGGCAGATTTTTAAAAGGAGTTCCTGCAAACTTTGGAGCCTTTCTTTTAACTATGGGTGCGCCAGGAGTATATTTTCTAGCCTCATTATTTAATGCTCCAATAAGTCTTCCTTTATCTTGGTTTTGGACAGTTATCTGAGATAAAATCTTAGGCATCAAACTTCCAATACCTTTGGGGTTTTGTCCAGATTCAATATATTCCTTAACCATGCCTTTAATCTGAGCAGGCAATTCATCTCCTGCCGACCATGATTCTGCTGAAAAATTAAAAACCTTTTTATTCTTTCCACCCATTACTGAGGCTATACCAGAAAGGACTGCTACACCTAATGCTACACCAACACCCTTCTTATCCATATTAATCACTTAACCTTTCAGATATTTAAAGGTTAATCTTATATTATAATTTCAGATTATAGCCCTATAAGCCATAACCCATTCAATACTAAACATTCAGAAATTAAGAATTAGTGATTACTTAGCCTTGTATACTACAAGACCAGTCTTTGTCGTCTTCTTTACATAGGTCTTCCCATTGTAAGAAAAGGACTTAGCGCCACTCTTTCTAGCCTTCTGAAGTGCCTTCATGTAAGCATTCATCTTCTTTGCCATATTATAAAAGTGTTTATTCACCTATTTAATAGTTCTTATAGGTATAATTGTTCTAAAAATATCCCCATTGAAATGAACATAAAAAATGCAGAACCGAATAAAAACATTCCATTTCCTAATTTGCTCATATCAAGAAATTTTGTGGCAAAATACAAACTTAAACTGAAAGCAAAAGTGATAACTCCTACAATTATTTGGGAACTTCTGATTCCTTCAAAATCTCTTTCAATATTTTTAAACATAGTCCCCATATCTACCCTTCCTAATCACTTCTCATGTTTTTTAAATATTTTTTGATTGATAATATAGTATTGGGGTGCATTAATAAACAACTCCTGCTTCTTTTAGGTAAAGGCTTGCCAGAATTCCACCCAACACGATTCCAGAAGGTCCTAATATTTTTCCAACTAAATCAGATTGACCCTTAATGGTGTAAGGTATTGAATGCAAAGTTTCTAAAGTTCCAATAGTCATCATTCCTAATGCAATAGTATAACCTACCTTGTGTATCATTTTATCTTCTTTAGCATAAAATTCTTTAGGATAATTTCTCAAGATAAAACCCACCTTTTAATTCTCTTTCCTGACCTATTATAAGTCCTACAAACCCATAACTTTCCATTTCCACCCCTCATTACCGTCCCTACATTTACAGAGGTCGCACTAGTGGAGGGAGAAGGTCTTTTACCTCTCAGGATTGTATCTGCGGCTAATGATTCTCTATATTTTTTAGCATCAATTCTATCTTTTTCTCTTTCTTCTTTTGCTTTAATTCTAGAAAGTCCCAATATAATCATGGTTAAGGAAACAAAAATGCTAATTTGTCTAAACTCACCTGTTGTTAGAAAGGCTTGTGCACTCCTTGATAAGCCACCGATTCCTGAAATTAAAAAGAATAATCCTAGAATTGACATAATATAATTTACATCAATTTGATATATAAAGGTTATGTGCTTTACTACCAAGCATCCATTCTAAAATCAGGTTTTTCTCTAAAAATATTCCATATGAAAAAAATTACAACTAAAATGATAAAGGAGGATAAACAGAAATATCCTGCATAAGTTAGAAATTGATTCATATTTTCTCATATCTATTTATTCTATTTAAATCTTATCTCTATTTATTGAAAGTGGCGGGCGTAACAGGATTTGAACCCGTGTTATCGGCTTAGAAGGCCAATGTGATATCCAGACTACACTATACGCCCATATGTATATTTATGGCTTTACCTTAATAAGGCTTTAGCAAACCCAACCTCTATCTTTTGGAGTAGGCTTTTTACTTCCAAAAGGAATACCCCAAAAGTTATGAAAATACTTAGCATATTTGTTCCAAGCATAAAAATAATAGATGCCATATTCTGCATTCATTTTCTTCTCCATCTTTCTAAACTCTTTGCCATGATTGTCAGTATTGATACCATGATGATGATAAAAATAATGGTGAATAAACTCATGTATAATAGTATGTATCTTTTCAACTACTTGCCACTTGTGATTGACTTTGATTGGAACATTTCTATCCTTGCCAGAAATCCTACAAGTCTGACCATCAAAAACAATATACTTGCCAAAGTGTGCATCTTCTTCACCTTCATTAGGCCAAAATGCACAAGCACTAACTCCTTCGCCAGCAAACCATTCAACCCAATTAGTTGACTTAACGATAACTTTAATAGGTGGAACCTTATAGGTTTCACACATGGAATCAACAAATGATTGGACATCGGAACATGAATCAACCTTCGGCCAACTCTTATACTTATTGCTAAACATACTTATCACTAAATCTCCATAACACATGGAGTATATTAAGGTTTCGGTGTTTTTTGACATTTATTTATAAACTAATCAACATATGGTTGAATGCATTTATCATATATGTATTTTGCTAAGTTGGCAGTAAGCAATCCATATTCCATTTTATCAATAGGTAATTCATTATAAATTTTAGCAACATCTCCCCAAGATTTAGGGTTATGTATTTCTAAAATGGAGTATATAATAGTAGACAATTCATTCAAAACTACTAATTTATCATCTCCACCTAGTTTGGTTTCTAAGTCAAACCACTTCCCAGTTGAATAAAATAGAGGAACTATGTTTTCCATATGCGCCTCCTCAAACCAATTTTTATCATTTAAGAACTTATAAATTTCCCTATTAGTTTTCCAATATTTACTGTCTATAAGTAATCCATCTTCCGTTATCAAACCCCTTAAAGTTTTATAATAATCCATAGCAATATCTTTGTAATGCTTACCGTAGAAATCAGACCAATTTTCTGGATTGTCTACAATATCATAATATTCTCTTTGCAAAGGCAAGAATTTTTTATTTTTTCTAGAATATCTGATATAAGAATTGAAAATAGACCTAATAAAATCTATTTTAGTAAGTTTGTATGAATTCTCAGAATTAAATAAAATCCAATCATAAACCAAAGAATACTCATAAATTGCATCATCAGATTTTTTGCTATTATCTCTATCAAAATCAGAATCTTCAAACACATCTCTTTTAACTAATTGGTCTCTAGTTTGTTGAATGTTTATATCTAATATCATTCTCCTATACTTTTCAAAAAAGTTAGTTGCAGATTTAGCCCAATTAAAGTCTGGGTTATCTACATCAATAATATCATAACTTTCTCTAAAACTCTTGTGAACATTATACATATGTTCGTTATATTCGTTTTTACAAGTATTCAAGGTTTTTCTATCTTCTTTACTTAATGAAAGTTGTAATCTTTCATAGATATTTGAAACTACAGGTTTATGAACATAGGTATTTTCATAAAACATAATCCAATCAAGTTGTTTAGCATTCATATTTCTATTATAATATTTTAATTGCTTTGTATTGTCAATTTCCATATAGCAATTTTTAGTAATACATCTAAAAATATCTTCACCTTCTGGATTAATATATTTCATAAAATCTTTACCTCCACAACTAGGACAACTTTCAAATTGTTGACCAAATCCAGGATTCATCTTTAATTCAGAAATATAAGTCATATCATCATCAACTATCATCTTCTGTGGGAAAAATGCAGAATAAGCATTTTCATCTTTTAATAATTCAATAGTTTTATCTCTTGCAGAATCTAAAACCAACCTCAGACCCTCAGTTAAATTATCATTCCAAATACTATGCCCATAACTCATGAATTTGTTATATTCAAATTGTAACTTATCATATGTTTTTAATTCTTCAGAAGTCATTTTGCCAATTAAAACATTTTTATTCTTTTTAATATCTCTATTATCTGCAATAATTTCAAAATCACTAAAGAGCATAGAATCTAATGGATATGAAAACCACTTATTCACCCAATTTTTAATCTTTGATGCCTTACCTTCTGGAGTAAATCCTACTATCCAATTGAAAATAATTAAATTAATTACCTTTCTAAAAAATTCAATATTTTCTACTTGTTCATCTTCCCAATCCTCAAGTTCATCTGCAAACTCTTCATAAGCATCAATATATTCTCTTAAATCTCTCATTTCTTTTTGAGGAATAGTTGTATTTTTGGGACCTTTGACTCCTGTTTTCTGGCAATATTCTGAGATTATTCTTTCCATTGAATAATCATAATTCTTTTTATCGTCTAAGACACCTGCAATCTGTTTAATATCTCCTGTAAAGGATAATTTGTATTTTGAAGAAGTTAACATATTAGTCAATATAAATTCCCAAGAAGCAGATTTTTCCTTTGCAATCATTACATTAGCAATAGCATCTTTGCAAATTTGACTCGCCTCATCTTCTGTAATATTATAATAAGAAACAATATGTTTAATTGCCTTATCTTGATATTTTAATAAATTTTGATATTTGGCGCTGTATAAATTAAACAAAAATCTATTTTTATTAGATATTTTATCAAAAGAAATGCCTTTGTCTAAACTAATAGGGATGATTACCGAATTAAAACAATTAAGTAAATCTTTCGGAACTAACAAGCCTGCATTTTTCTCAAAAAATGAATCTAATTCTCTTTTGACTTCATATAAATCAGTAGGTATCCCAGAATCTAAATATTTTTGAATTGCTCTAAAAAATATACTAAATTGCTTTCTTAATATTTCAGGAGGTCTAAAATATTTGTAATAATGTATTGCTTTGTAAATTTCAGGAGTCAAACTTTGTTTTTGGCTATCTTTAACATAATTGCTTTCAATTGATACTGAAGATTCGGCATAACTTTCAGAGATAAAATAAATCAAAAGAGCCTGTATAGCATCTTTAGAAGTGTCTATTTCTCCTGATTGCGGAGGTCTCATATATCTATTCAAATTTTTATACCCTAATGTAATTCTTTTCAAAATATCTTTGCTAGGGACTCCACCATATTCATAAATCAATTGCTCAGTTATCCCATATTTGTTCAACATCTGAATTCCAGAAGGGGTCATTAAAATTTCATTAATCAACTGCCTTTTAATATTTGGTCTAACTGGAATCAACTCTTCAAACTTTACTTTCTTTAATGCGGATTCTGTTTTTTTATCCAATTTAAATCCTTCATCATTTGATAATTTAATAGCCCTGAGCATAGTCCTTGGTTGATTTCTAAACATTTCTTCAGGCTCTGATGTTGATTTAATCAACCCCGATTTCATATCTTCTAAACCGCCTGTAAAATCTTCTATTTTACCATCTTTATCAATAGCAAGTGAATTAATAGTAAAGTCGGAATTTGACAAATGTTCTTCTAAAGATTTAACCATTAATGTATTGGTTTGGTAATTTCCATCATCATCAATTAGAGGGGGTTGGTATATTTGATAAGATGCAATTTCAAAATCCCAAGTTCTTTTAGTTTTACTATTATATACTTGAGCAGAAACCATAGGTCTATAATATCTTAATTGAACACTATCATCTTCAGCCAATATTTCATATAATTGAGATTCATTTAATGATGAAATAATTTCTCCCTCAGAATTGATTTCTTGCAAGTAATTTCTAATTTTAATTACCTTTGAATCACCATAAGTATTTGCCAGAGGAGTCAATACCTTTACTATATCTGACACCGAAGCATTAGTTGCAAAATCAAAATCTCTAGGGGTTTTCTTAAGAAGTATGTCCCTTGCCGCACCCCCGACTATATAGACTTCAGCCTTTTCCCAAGTTTTACCACTCTTTGGAATTGCAGGACCTTTATTAGTAATTTGAGTTAAAATTCTAGTTACCATAGTAATAATTGAACTCTCATCTCTCGGCATTACAGAATTTAATGCAGACCAAAGACTAGTCCTAAGTTTATTGACCATGACTTATTATTTGTGTATTTGATATATAATAATTACTAATTAACCTCTAATGGATAATTTAATTCTCTATTACATTTTACCAAATATTTAATTTGTTCTTGAATGTCTAATAACAAATAATCACTAATATATTGCATAGGATTCAAGGTTAAAATAAATTTCTTCTCATTACCTTCTAATACTAAATTTCCTTTAAAATGGGCTTGACTTAGAAAAATTTCAATATCATTTAATGTTTTATAGATAAGATTAGATAATTCAACATTTTTATTCAACATTCTTTTAGTTTTATTCTCAATTACAATCTTCATATAATCACCTTGAATTAATTTTTGATATTTAAACTTTAACTATCAAATTTCACAAATACCGCTTGGACAATCACTTTGTGCCGCCCCAATCTCAACTTCTTGTTCCTTCAGGTATGAAATTGCTTCTTCAATTTCTAATGGAACTAGGGGCTCATTTCCTCTACTTCCACTTCTATAAACTGTAGTTCCTTTCAATTTAGGACCATATTTAAGAAGTAAAGAACCATATTTATCTATAGGATAATCATTAGGTAGATTAATAGTTTTACTTACTGCATTATCAATATGTTTTTGAACTACACTTTGCATCCTTAAATGGTCTTCAACATCAATTTGATGCGCTGATACAAATGCAGACAAATCATAATTTTGCTCATACAAATCTTTAAACAATGGGTCAATTACAATTTCTTCTTTGATGACTCTTTCATTGGAATCATCTTCTGAAGCGTAATACCTTCTCTTATATCCTGCACTAAATACAGGTTCAATTCCAGAGGAAGTTGCAGCCATGATAGAAGTAGTCCCAGTAGGTGCAATAGTCAATATTGCACAATTCCTAATACCATATTCTCTAATTTTCGCTCTTGTTCCCTTGGTTAGAGTCTTACAAAAACCAGATTCCAAAAACTTTTCTGAATTAAAGGCAGGGAATGGTCCTTTCTCAGCGGCTAAATATGTTGAAGCCTCATAACCTCTCTTTTTAATAAAATTAAAAATCTTATCCACCATCTTTCTTCCTTCTGCATTATTATACTTTAAGCCTAACTTAATCAATGCATGACCCAATCCCATAATCCCCAATCCAATTCTTCTAACTTCTTGACAATTCTGTTCAATCTTCTTCAATGGATAGACATTTACATCCAAAACATTGTCTAAGAACCTAACGCCTAAAGTAACTGTATCTGCTAGTGAATCCCAATCAATATCATTAGTTTCAGAATCAATATGATTAACCAAATTAATGGCACCCAAATCACAACAACCATATTCTTCAAGCCAAATTTCACCACAAGGGTTTGTGCTAACTAATTTCTTATGATACCAAATGTTATTCATATCATTTGCAAAGCCTTGATTCAAAATTCCAGGCTCTCCAGATTCCCAAGAATTTTTAATAATAATGTCCCAAATTTCCCTTGCCTTAACTCTCCCCATTTCTTTACCGCCCCATTCAAATTCAATAAACTCATCGTTTTTAATAGAGTCAAAGAATTTTTGGTCAACCAAAACAGAAACATTCGCATTTTTCAATCTTTGGTCAAGTTGATATTTAATCAAAGACTTAACTACTTCTTCAAAATCTCCTGAATACATTTCAACAATTCTATCTAAATCATCTTTAGGTAAATTAGGATAAGTATTATTCATAAATTCAACTAGATTATCTTTATTTACATCAACTTTATTGAATTTTTTATGTAGGAATTCTAAAATATCTGCATGGTCATACCTAAGACATTGCATTAATGCTGTCCTTCTACCGCCACCTGCCTTAATAACTTCTCCCGTTTGGTTAATAATTTCCATTAAAGAGACTGCCCCTGTAGATTCACCACCAGTTCCTCTAATGGGAGCCCCCCTCGGCCTTACTGGACTAAAATTCATACCAACTCCACCTCCAGTTCCTGAAATAATCAACATATCATTAACGGCCTTACCCCAACCTTCTCTAGTATCTTCAGTAGGGATTACAAAACAATTTAACAATTGCCCCTTCATCCTTCCACTACCATACCAAATTCTACCGCCTGGAATAAATTTATTTTCTACCATGGCCTTTGAAAATCTTTCAGCATATTTCTCACTACTTCCATTTTCAGCCATGGCAACGTGTTTTGCAACTCTTAGACAAGCCTCTTCATAGGTCTCGTTAGCAGTAATTGCATATCTTTGTTTAAAAATTATTTCAGCAAAATCTTTTGGTTCATACATAATATTATGAGTATGGAACCAACTATATAAGAGTTAACTACTCATCCTTTTCAGGAGGCATAAACCTCATAATATCAATCAATCTATCAACATAAATTCTGTTAACATCCATTCCGTATACTGGAGAGTAATGAGGAGGTTTCTTCTTCGGTGTAGTGCTTGAACTGCCACTACTATAATAAGAGCCATAATATACGCTAGCATCTTCTTCAGCGCCATACCCATCTAGTTGATTATAAGTTTTAGAATCAGGATTAAATTTCTTATCTTCTTCTTTAGTTTTATTAGAAGGTTCAAACAACTGCTTTAGACCCTCATCTTGTGTTTTTTCTCCCTCTAGTGGAATATCATCATCCCTAATTGTTTCTTCAACATAATCATCTCTTCCTTCATATTTAGCATACAAACCTTGTAATTCATTCCATTCAGTTTCAGTAAGGGATAAGACATCTTTATCATTCAATTCTAAAAATCTTGTATATTCTTCATCATCTACATCATCAACATAGTTTTCCATTGCAATTTTTTCCTTTTCCTGGTCAATAATTTTTTGCACTTCGCTTTGAACTGTGTTATCAACGAAATCCCCAAGAGTTTGTTGAACACCAGATTTCGGGGCAGGTAATGCCTTTGCATCTTCCTTTTTAGGTTCATTCTTTTTAGTAGAGATAGGCTTATCCCAAGCGCCACCTGCACAAGCCATCCACTTAGGGTCAAAATCCATCATTCTACCCATGATTTGTGAAATAGTTAAACTTTCCTCTGCATCGTATCCATTGATAAGACAGCCGCCATCATCCACATCAGCAATAAATCTATCTAATTTTTCAGCAATATCGTGTATTTTCATTTTAACATTTAATTTGCCTTTCCTTGAACTGTAATAATCAAGAACATACATAACATCTCCCGTATCCATTTCAACTTCTACAAAGTCATATAAAAACATAAGATAATCAAAGGCATAGTAATCAGATTCAGTCCTACAATAAATTAAATTATTACCAGTATCAGGAACAACATGTAGTTGCATACCTTCAGCCTTATCTAAATCACCTTTAATCATTTGTAATGCATCTTCGGAAATTCTATTAAATCTGTGAATAGTTCCCTTTTCTTCCACTTCTTCTTCAACCACTGGTTCTTCTTTTTTAGGAGTTGAAGGAGTTGAAGCACCCTTCCTTCTCCTCTCTCCCTTTAGAGTATCTAACCAAGCCTTTATCTTTTTAGGAGTCTGATTCATTTTTTTAGCAACTTGAGCAATAGCAGTTTTTTCAGGCATACCTGCTGCAACTGCAGTATCTACTTCTTTTTTTGCCTGATTCATAAGGTCTCTTTTTTTACTAACCTTTTTACCTGAAGTAGTAGTTTTACTTTCTTCTTTCTTTGGTTCTTCCTTTTTTTCTTCTACTTTGATAGCACCAGTATGGTTCTTTTCATATTGGTGCTTGTTTGCTTCCTTTCTAGTTCCAAATCTTTCTCCACAAGCAGGGCAAACATATTTGCCAGTAGAAGATTTCTTAGTTTTTACTTTCTTTTTACCAGAATATTTTCTTTCAGCAGACATTTGAATATTATTTTCTTCTGCGTTTTTACATCCACAAGTATTGCACATTTTTACTCACCACCTACTACTCTTTGAAGTTCTCTAATTGGGATATGTTTCTTCCCGTATATAATGTTTTCCATTAAAGCCCTTCTTTTATTTAAATCTTTAGGATGTTTCAAATCACAATATCTCTTAATAATCAATTCATATTGTGAAGTATATTCTTCCGCCTCATATTCTTCCGCATCTCCTTCTAACATCTCATCTTGTAATTGCCTTTGATAATCAATAAATTCATCTAATCTTGCGTTTCTAATATTTCTAACCAAAGCCTTGACTTGTTCAGAGGCACCAGGATATGAAATTAACTCATAAACATATGAAATAGGTAAATCGTTAGCAAAATTGTTAACAATCCATTCTTGTATAAATTTAACATCTCTATTTGTAATTATGCCCAATAATCCTAACTCTTCTAGTTTAGCCTCTGTATCAGCCAAAGTTAATTTTAATATATTAGCAGTAGGTTTTGCATTAGGGTAATTGTTGATAAAGACATTTGAACCAGGAGACACTAACTCATTAAAACAGTCATTAATAATGTCTTTAGTCCATAATTTGTGCCTATCCAATACATTAAATAAATCGTTTAATCTAAAATTATAATCTCCTACTGGGCTAGTTAATTGTCTTTTACTTCCTGATTTTGCAACCTTAGCACTAGATTTCTTAATATCATTAATAAATTGCCTTGACATTAAAAAGTCCTCATGATTAGTTAATGGATTTCTAATGTAATTTCTAAACATAGTTTTTAATTTAGAATTAGTCATTTCTAATCTCCAATTAGGTATCTTTTCTTCTCTCTTCTTAGATACAAAACCTAATACTAAATCTTTAACCCACCCATCAACTGTATATCCAATCTCATCATAGAATTCAACTGAATCTAATGAAAAATTAACCCATCTCCCTCCGAGATTCTTTTTTCTACCAATATACTGGTAATTAGTCAAATCAGAACTTGGTAGTAAATCTATATCATCTCTTGAAACTCCAAACCTTCTTTCTAAAAGTAATGATAACTCAGAAGGTTGTTTAGTAGGGCTTTCAATCACTTCTTGAACTTCATAAACCGTAATAACGCTATCTCTTATAGGCCCTGAATTAGTGTCTATTCTAGAAACTGCAAAGAGATTTTTTCTATCCTTTGAACCATCATAAGCATCTATACTTTCTATAATGTTTTTAAATGTGGGTGTGTCTGATAATCTTGTTATGCTATCTTGATAGTAAAACTTACCTGTATCAGGGTCTTGGACTCCGTAATTTTTTCTTAAGAACTCTAAGGCATCATCTCTAGTTTCATAGACGGCTGACATACTTACTTCTGTAACAACATATTTCATAGAATATTGGATTACTGCTTCCCTTAATGCAGCAATAGAATCAAATTGTTTAGGAACACCATTGGCAGAATTCCAAACTAAGTCATCAAGAAATACCATGCTACTTAAAAATGAAGATTTATAATTTAATTGATATTTTGTTATTGGAAGATATGTAAAACAACCACCATCAAAACTAACTATAAATTGAGGGTCTTCAAAGTGATTTTCCATAGTAGTCATTGCATCTTTATGAACATAAGGCCAATAAGATGTATAAACTTCTCCAGTATGAGTAAATCCTTTGTCTTGATTGCCTTTATTGCCAGCGTAACCTCTAATACTGCTGCTTCTTGGATTAGCCCTAATATTAGAAAGTGGGAATGTGTCTTCTATTTGTGCACTTCCCTTATGCATTGGTTTATTCCAAGTTCCACCCCTCCACATTTGCAAATAATCATTAATTGCAGTTTTTCCAGAGATAAGGCTTTCTATTCTATCTAAAATCGCTGCATCATTATTTATATTAGTAGAATCAGAATTTAATACATACCCAATCATTGTCCCCAACCCATATTTCTCTTTATTACCGCTTAAATCACAAATTTTCATTGAGAAAATTTCTTCAGGGTCTTGCTTTACTGGCTTTTTTATCAATTCAATAATTTTGTTCCAAAACAAATTTCTTAAATTATTTATTCCTTGTTCAGTATTATTCAAAAGAGGGATTGGATAATTATCAACTAATAATTGGTAATTGTCTTCTCCCACTTCCCACGAATTAGGGTTTTGGGCGATTTTATTAAGTATCTTTTTCCCTAATATTTCATAATAATTTTGTAAAATGTATTTTAAAGTTGAGCCAGTCGCTCCTTTGTTTGAGGCTAATTGTTCAACTATTGAAGTTTTATAGTAGTTATAATCTCCCTCATACTTTTCAGAAATTATAGACCATTTTGTATCTCCAAATGCGCCTATTTTTTTACCAGTTTTTAAGTCCGTTTCAGGCAATAATAGCCTAAGTTGTAATGATTCTGGTAAATTGGGGTTGGAGGCAAGTCCCTTAGTTTTATTTTCAAGCCCATTAGCGCAAATAGTAAGTAATGAGATATCAATCTCTGATTTCATTTCTTCTATTTTCGCCATAACTTCATAAAAGTCATTTAAATCTGTAGATTCCATATTTGGTTGAGGAGGTAAAGGTGTAAAATTGTGAGTTCTACCCTTATATTCATAATATTTACCAAATATTGCTTTATAAAGAATTCTTTCAAACTTATAAAAGTCCTTTTCATCCTCTAACCACCCACCAATCAAATCTACTCCAAACTGCACAATTAGTTTTTCTGCATTTTTGTGGTCTAGAACTGCCTTAATAAATCCGATAGGAGCATTTTGTCTATCTCTTCTACCAATTATATAATTCTTGGTGAATATTTGCTCTTCAGGCAATAATTCTGTTTTGATGGGCGATACATCCCAATTAATTTTAATTTTCGGGTCTAATGAATCTACATATTGTTTAATAACCCTTTCTTGATTTTTTGGAGAAAGCATACATTCTAATTTGCCACCCGATTCTAAATAAACTTCTAATGAATCCAAATCTTCTGTGATTAGTAGATTTAAATCTTCAGGGATGGATTTGACTAAAAGATTAGCAGGTTGAATTCCGTATCTAATGTGCTTTTTATATATGTAGTCGGCTACTTCTGAAGATTGAATATGATTAAAGAAAATAATATCTTTGCTAGTTAACAATGAAGGATTGCCAGCAGAATCAAAATTAAACATCTCAGAAGGTAATTTAAAAATTTCAGGACATATATCAACCAAATAATCTATTGCTTGAGGAGATTGCCTTGGTTGTTTAAAGTATCTAACCTTGTTTTTTAATGGCATAAGATTTAATTTTAATTCTCTATCAAATCCATTGTTATCTACATAGTCGTCCCAATCCCAACCCCAAGATTTTGAAGTATTAAATGGGAAGCAACTAACAATAGCAATTTTAACTCTGACAGATTCAATTAACCTACAACTTAATGATTCAGAACCCATATCCCCTGAATCAATTAATTCTTTTTTCCTCATATCAATATCTTTAAAAAGTTTTAATAATTTGCAATATGATTTGTTTGATAGGTTAGGAGATAAAATCAAATTGTTTATGGCATATAATGATTCTCTATATCTCTTATAAAATTTCTTATCTTCTGCATTTGAATAATCGCCTTCTATATAATTCATATTTACACAATAAGCCCACCTATTTTCAATAGTTTCGGGGTCTGATAATAATTTTCCAGAATATAATTTATCAACAGCATCATCTAATACTTCCATAGGCGCTAAACTTATGCTCCTATTCAAATAAGTATCAATTCTGTTTGCTCTATTTAAAACATCAAAATAAATTAATTCTTCAATAGTTCCTAATTTAATATTACTTCCCAATTCTTTAAATCCTGGGTGAGTATCAAGTAATTTTTTATGAGTTAGTATGTCAGCATTTGGGTGATTTAATATTACTGATGTAAAATTCTCAGCATTACCCCACATATCATATTCAGGGTCATATAATGAAATAGTATCAATTACCACATTCATAAAATTAAAATCTGCATAATCTGAAGATATTAAATCATAAATTAACCCTCTACCATCTTCTAAATCTAATGATGAATTAATCAATCTTCTTGTAGGAGTCTCATACAACCATATTACTGGATTTTGTGCAAGAGTTCTTTTTACCATTTCATTACCATTACTGACTAACCAACCAGCAGTAGCATAGGCAAGTTTGACATTTGAAGCCATAGACATTAATTCATTTTCTCCTAATTCTACAGACTTTCCTTTAAATTTAGGTTTATTATATTGAATGCTAGTTCCTCCCCTACCAATATAATCCGAGTAGCCGTCATATCTGTAAGGAGTATTTAATTGATGATACTTGAAATATCCACTATCGCTCAATATTTGAGCAATTGCTTTAAACATATTTAGACCCCATGCAGCATCTTTAGGGTATAATTGTTGTTCTAGGCCTACATCTTTTCTATTCAAATTATTACCTAGTTCATCATAACAATCTCCCCACCTCAAGATAGCCCTTCCAATTTGTTGGTTATGTTCTAATTTACCTGCCTTAAAGACCCAAACAATACAATTACCATATTGAAAATCTGATTGAGGGCCCCTCAACCATTGTCCATCCCAATTTTCACAAGAATAATCTTTAGAGCCCCATGCCCTACCTGTGGTTTTAGTCAACATGTCTACAGGATTTTGAGAAAATCTCAATACATAGTTTCCACCTCTGCTCTTAGGCCAAGAACTTCCGCCACCCTTGCCACTTGCAGGAGGTTTAAATTTCATCAATTGATTTTTAACTGCTTCATCTTTACATCTATTTATTAACTTTTTAACACTTACAGTCTTAAAAACTTCTTGATAAGTTCCACTATTTCTAACTTCTTTCATCTTTCCGATATCTTCATATTTTTTAAGGTCAATACTTATCAATTCTAAAGCCCTTTTCTTGGTTTCGTCATCTTCATCAGATATAATTTTTGACAACTGACTATCATTACCTTCAATTGGATAAGAATTGTTTATTTTTAAGACAGCATCAGTTAATTTTTCTTTAATTGTGGAGGCAAAAGGCCTTAATTCAGGATAATTTCCTAAAATAAATCCTAAAATTTTTGGATTCGCTTCTCTTTCAGTTTCTACTATTCTTTCTAATATAATTTTTCTAATAAAATCATCAATTTGCTCTTCTTTAACTTCTTCTCTTTCTGCCTTCGGCAACTCTAACACAGAATAATGTAATTCATCTGTATTTTCAATACCGTATGGGAATAAATACTCAATTCCCTTTTCTTTTTCAGTTAAGGGGTCTATGGGAGTTTTTGCATTTTCATTAGTGCTTGGGTCTATGCTAGTTAACATTTCATCAGAATTTAGTAAATCTGTAAATTTATTCAATATTACTAATCTTTCCTCCATCACCTCATTATCAATAATTTCAATTTCATAATCACCCAATAATTTTTCAAATACCTTCCAACCACCTACTTGTTCGCTTAAATAATTTTCAATTCTATATCTACAAGCGTTTAATACATCTTCTTGCATATTATTATATCTTTCACTAAATGGAACTCCACCAGAAGGCATTTTAAGAGTTGGATTATCAGAAGTGTGTCCATAAACTGAAAATATAGAGGAATTTTTATGATGTTTAAACTCTTCAAATTCAGTTTTAATTTTATCAAACCAATAATTAACTTTTTCATCTACACTACTAATTCCTTTTGGAAATTCATATTTGGGATTGTCAGGATAAACAGTAGTATCTGAAGACACTTTCTTATAGTTAATCTTAGACATATTTTTTAATATGGTAATCAACTATATAAAAACTATTATTTTAATCAACCATCTTCATGGTGTTCTGGCGCAATATCTAACAAATATTGGTTAAATTCTCTAGGTCTTTGATTCCTAATATTTTTAGCCATATTTACAACTGCTGGAGTAATAGTAGTTTCCAAAATGTGATAAACATATGGGATTGGAACTACTGGATAACTTAATACCTTCATCTTAATATTATTTAAATCATCCAAAGTTACTAATCCTGCAATTCCTTGCTCTTCTAATTCTTCATCAGTTTCACAAAGAGTTGCACTAAGTAGTTTTTTAGTCAATGGCATATTTTCCATTCTGAGGAAAATTTCACCCTTATTATACAACAAATCAGGTAATGCATCATCAATTAATTCTTTAGTCCACAATCTATTTTTATCAATGTTGATGTAAATAGCCCTCAAACTCAATTCTGCTTGCCTTTCTTTAGAGATATTTGCACCCTGAACTAAATACTTAACTCCCCAATCTTTCATTAAAGTCTTAATTTCTTTATAACTCATTCTACTCAAGAAAGCCTTCAATATTACTTCCATTTTTTCAAGGTCCCAAGAATATCTCCAAGCGGGAACTTTCTTCTCTCCTCTAGGGGGTTTGTTATCAGTAAATACAAATATATTGTCAGCAGTCCATTTGTCTGCTTCTTTAACTCCTTCTTTAATATCACCATCACCATACTCAGTCCCATTATCTTCATTATATCTGTTAATATGGTCAAGCATTTCTTGTTTATTAGTAGTTTTAAATTTACTCATATCCCAGAAATAAAGAGGCATTTCGCCACCTCTTTCTTCAGGAGGTATGAATTTAAAGAATTCTTGTGCAGTATATTTTTTTCTACCATCTAATTTGGTTTCATCCCAAATTCCTGAATCGGGATTATATTTCATAACTGTTCCAGATATTTTTAGATTTTCTCTATTTCCAGCCATATCTTCAATAAAGTAAATTTCAGTCTCTTCAATAGCATCTTTCTTTTTATTAGGAGTAATTACCATCACAAACTTCTTACCTATGATTGGAACTGGTAAATCAGCAATACCTCCATCTTCCCACAAATTCAAATTCATAAATTCAGAGTATGAACCTGCCTTAACTCTACCTCCTCTCCAATAATTCAACCAATTACCATTTTCTCTCAATAACTTTCTGTAAAATTCTCTTCTCTTCACACCAGATAGGGGAGTTTGTAAGTTTGCAATATTGTTTCTAAATAGATTGTTTAATCTATCCATATCAATTTCTACTTCTGTTCTTAAAACATCCATAGTCATATACCACAATCTTGAGAAATTAGCAGAAGTTAAAGAAGTGTTTGATAAAACCCTTTCTGGATAATCTTTATACAAATATAACAATAATTTTTGAGGCGTGTTAGGATTGCCAGCAATATCTTCATGTAATCTTTTATTTTCTAAATATAAATCATTTAAGATATTAGGAGTAGTTTCAGGGTTTAATGATAATGATTCTAAGATATAATAATAATCTTCTTCATAAAAACCGTTGAATTGTCTAGAAATATCTCTCCATGTTTTAATCAAAATAGATTGCGTGTTCGCAGGAATATTTTCATTCCTACACAATCCGCCAAAACCATTAACTCCTGCCGCAGCAGTATTCAATACATTCAAATATGCTAAATTATCTTCATGTTCCTCAATAAGTTGGGGGTTTGAAAATATATCATCTTCGGTATATGGCGGATTTACAGTTCCATCTTCTTCCGAATAATAATTGCCTATGGCAGTAGCCAATGTTAAATCTACAAACCTATTAAACTGCTTAGGAGTCATTAGCCAGTTTGAAACTGTATCAAAACCAACATTTAATAATTCCTTTTTACCTTTCTTCAAAATAGTATTGACTAATTCATTACTTACTTCCTTTCTAATAGTCTTTACAGCCCTACCACCATTAGGTAAGAAATCAAACCTGAACTTAACAACTTCATTTCCTTCTAATTCTTCAAAGGCAATGTTTAATTTTCTACCATCAATAATATAATCACCTGAAATCAATGGATTTTTGGAATCTCTAATTCTGTAAGTAAATGAAGAACTAGGAATTTCTAACTTAGCCCTCCTTCTCCAAAGATAATCAACCACTCTTGCATCTCTGATTAGCCCATCCTGTAGTCCGTCTTTAAGTTGTATAAAACTTTGTTGCCAATAATCAGAAGATGCTGCCAACCCTGTATTCACTTCTGTATTAGCATACAACCACATCAAAAATTCTAACAGTTTTACATTTTGCCTGTCGAAAGCAGAATATCTTGACTTCAATTCATTAGGAACCCAATTTGCATTAGGAGTTAAAGCAGTTCCATCACCTACTAAAAATTCAGAAGAAAAGCCCCAAGAATCGGGTTGGGATAAATCTAAAAAGAATATTTCAGAAAACATCCTTCTAATAGATATATTGTATATGGATGCCGTCTCAGGCCTAGCCTTTTTATTAATCTCGTTAGTAAGTTTTTTCATAACATCTATCAACATATTATACAAATCTTCAGACAAATTAGGGGATAAAATTACATTTTGTATCATATTTACATTTTCAAACATTTTTGCAATCCCTAGAGGTATTTTCCCACCTTCTCCAACACCATAAGAGTTATCTTGATAATTTACCAAGCCACTACTTACTGCATAATTAACCCTAGTTTTAATTCTATTAGTTCCACCAACATTTGCTTTATAGGATAGATAATTACCAATCAATTGTTCCATCCTTTCGGCAGGTGCTATTGTGCCCCTACCCCATCTTGCATCTGCAATATCCTTTCTATGTAATAATCCTAAATATAAGATTTCTTCAGCACTACCAACATCTTGCCCTTGTTCGTTAATAAATCCTGGATGATTTTTAACAATAGCATCATAAACATCTGCATTGCTGTTTGGGTTCTTTACAATAGTAAAAATTAAACTATTTGTTGCAAGGGGGTTTCTGTAATTTTCAGGGTCAATATTTGCAACTTGTTCTGCCATTGCCGCAAGGGCTGCAGGGTGTGCCAAAGGCGAAGCAGCCAATAGGTTGCAAACCATTGAATCTCTAGACCTAATCAACCTTCCTAAAGCCATATCTTGATTCCAAATATTTGCATTTTGTGCTAATTCTCTTCTAATTCTAATATCTACATTTTGTCTTGAAAGTCTATTACAATCTGAATAACTAATTGTGGGGCTTGCAGCCAATTCCATTTCAGGACCAAAAATTGCTTGGTCTAAATCTACAGATTGACCTTCCATAATCAACTTAGTATAATTAATTCTAACACCATTTTTACCCATAGTGTCTGCCCAACCCTTGTAAATATAAGGAGTTCTACATCTAGTCTTATACTTTAAGAACCCTGCATCTTTTAGAATCAAACCAACTGCTGTTGCTATTTGAAGACCCCATACCTTGTTTGAAGGATAAACTCTTTTTTCAACTCCAATATCAAATACTCCCTTTTCATCATCTCTATTACCCCACCTTAACAATGTTCTTCCCTTTAAAGTAGCGTTTTGTTTGTCAGGCCACCCATCAGTTTTCTTATCTGATTTAAAAATATAAACAATTGCGTTTCCATTTTCAATATCGCTATATGGCCCTCTATTGTATGCACCATTATAGTTTTCACAAGAAGTTCCTGCCCAACTTCTGCCTGTTGATTTTGTAGCAACCAATACAGGGTCGTTTGAAACAACTAAGTAATAATTACCACTTGCTGAAACAGGCCAAAGACTAGCATTTGGTTTAATTTGATTTAATCTTTTTTGAGCATTTTTATCATGTCCAATCTTCTTAATAATATCTTTAATATCAATGCTTTTTTCATCACCACTTGAAAGTTCATAAATTAATTCTGTTGGTTCATAGACACCTGCCCCGAAGTAGTATGTAATTTTTTCTTCCTTCGGTGTATCTTCTTTTGAATCCTTAGATTTTTCTTCTACTTCTGCATCAGGGAACTCTAATTTAATCATCTTTAGCATATCACCCTTAGTTTTGTTTTTGAGAGATGCTGTTTCACTTGCAATTAGGGGTCCTAATTTTTTAGCAACATCTTTAGGGTTAATATCTGAGAAATTATTAGTAATATACCCCATCACCGCACCAAATGGAGCAGACTTGTTTAATTTATAACTCATTACTAAAATTGCTTCTTTAATCGCATCTTGTTCATCAACACCACTCCTAGTTTTAACCTTGTCTCCTTTTTTACTAGGGTTTGGGTCTTTAGAAGTCAATAACTCATCTTTATTTATAATATCTAAAAACTCTCCGAGCATTTGTAATCTGTCATCAATAACCTTTCTATCTTCAATAGTAACTAAGTATTCTCCAATTATTTTATCAAATACTCTATATCCTACTGTATCATTAGGCTTTTTCTTGTTTGCAATCCTAACCTTTAAGGCATCTTTTAATAAACCAGAATGGCTTCCTGTAATAGTCCTTTGACCGACAGTTTTATAACTTTTAACTACATCCTTATGCCATGCTTCAGCGTCTGTGTAAATATCATCTTCCATTGTGTAGGTTTCAGTTTTTTGATATGTAATATGATACTTATTCTTAGAAGCCATAATTTTGATTTAGTTAAACGGATATATAAAACTTATTACTTCCTTATCAATTCAGGAGGAGGATTCATAATCGTATAGTATTCAGAATACTCTTTTAGTCTTTCATTTTTAATCTTTACAGCCTTAGCCATTAATGCTTTATCAACGCTATTCTTAATTACAAAATAAACAAACTTGATAGGGACATTAACTTCATCTAATATCTTTCCTCTAGCAGATTCTAAATCCTTCATTTTTATTGGCGTTTGCATATCGCCTACTAATTTAAACTTATCTAAGTCTTCTTGAGTTTCACTAACACAAACTTCCAATAGAGTTTTTGTCAAGGGTATATTTTTGCAAGAATTATAATTATTTGCAGAATTGGATAGTAGGGAACCTAAGCAAATACCCACCAAGTTTGTATTCCACATATTTAACTCATCAAGGGTTTCCATAATTATTCTGTGAGATAAAACAGCGTATTTTGATTCAGAAACCATTCCTGATTTTACAGTATATGGCAAGTCCCAAGCATTTAACAATGATTTTATTTTTTCAGTATTACTTCTTTTGATATAAGCCTTTGTTATTTGTTTTAAAGAACTATTGTCCCAACTATATCTCCAACTAGGAATCGGTTTAGTTTTGGAATCTACTTTACTGTCTGTGAAAACAAATATATTATCAAATGTCCATTTATCCGCTTTAATAATTATTTCATTACCTTCATCATCCTTGCTCTTTTTATCTGTCTTTCTTTTTGATTTGGGTATGTATGAAAACAAGTCATTAATTTTTATTTTCCCTTCTATCCTTTCTGTAGATGTCCCAGTATGTTTGTCTGCAACCACCTTTGCGTGATATGGTCCAGAAACTTCAAACGATTTGATTTCCCACAATTCATTTTCCATATGTCTTTCCTTATCATCCCAGAACTTTAACATAATTATTTTCTTATTTTGAATCTTATCAATGATTGGATAATCGGCAATTCCTTCAGAATACCAATTATTTGAAGCATAAGGTGCAAACTTTCCTTTCTTAGTATTTCCACCCCTCCAATAACCTATCCAAGTCTGAGCATTATTTAGATATCCTAAAATCTGTTTCCTCCTCTTAACTCCGCTTATTTTATCATCAGGTCTCTTCAACAATTCATTCAATCTATTGATATTAACATCTACTTCCTTTCTTAAAATATTGTTTGTTAATTTCCAAAAGTTGTTAAAGGATTTTTGAGAAAGGCTTGGATTGCATAATACTTCTACAGGATAATCTCTATAAAGCATATTTAATAATTTTTGACTAGTATTTGGATTTCTAGCCACATTGACTGCATATTTAGGATTTTTAATCAATTTCTCTAATAAATCAGATGCAGTTGCAGGATTCTTAGAAAGTTCTAATTCAATAATTGGCATTACTTCATCCATATCACCACCGTATCTATTACTAATCTGAGGCCATTTATTTATTAAACAATCTTGAATATAATATGGGATATTCTTATTCCTACATAATCCACCCTCTTCTCCATTTAATCCAGCAGCAACTTCTCCAAGAATGTAAATATCCTCTGTGCTATCATATAATTTAAATGCATCTTTGTGAGGTTCTTTAAATTCTCCTGAATCATACAAATCTTTTAATGCCATTTTCAAAACAATATCTTCAAACCTTTTGAAATATTTGATATCTCCATAAATCCATTTTGATATAACAGGTATGGATAATTCATTAACATATTTATCACTTTTCAATATTGTTGAAAGCAACCTTGTGTGTATTCTATCTCTTTTAATAGAATTAGTTTCATCATAAGGAAGGAATGAGTATAAAAATGCCCTAGTAGGTTTTTTAGTATTCTCAAAAGCATAATCTAAAATTCTTTCATCCCAATAAGTTGCAATACTTCTTTTATTATGATATTGAGAACTCCTACACTCTAATGTAAAATAATAAGGGTCAATTGAATATTTATCTTTTTCTCTCCATAACTTATCATAAAAAGATTTGTTCCTGATATATTCTAATATCTTACCCGATTCAAATACTTCAGGATAAATTAAATAAACATGATTTATCACTCCAGGACTTTGCCTGTCTTTCTTTAATAAAAATGTATCTGTGCTAGCATAATTAGGAAATGAATAATCAAATCTATCCACTCCTCCATACCAACCATAATGCTTTACATCATAAAGAGGAATGCAAATGGAATCTCCAATCATTTTAGAAGTATTTGATACTAATGAAGAGATAAGCGGGTATTTATCATGATGTTCTGAAATAGTTTTCCAAGAATACAAAGAATTTTTAAATTTGACTAGTAATTTAGTATAATCTTTAATTGTTAAATATTTTGCAAAAATTAAATTATTAACAAATAATGAAGAATAAATAATATCTATTTTTCTTTCTATTAAAAGTCCATCATTACCATCCTTTAATTCTAATTTGTAAGGTGCTAAAATAGGATTGATACCTTGATATCCTTTATCAACTTCAGATTTAGAACCTTTTATAATATTACTCTTTAATTTATCTACATCAAATGATTTTCTATTTAAGAAGTTTGAAATTTCCGAAGATAAAATATTTTGAGGCATCATAGAAACATTGGTTTCCGTAGGATATAATAAGTGATTGTAAAGGTAAAACACTTCTTTAGCAGTCAATCCATTGGTAAAATCAGGATGTTTTTTAATCAATTTTGTATGAATTTCTTCACTAGCGTTTGGGTGTCTTGAAATAATCTTACAGATATTATTTGTAATTTTAGTGTAATCATTAGCCTCTGGTTCAATAAATTCTAAATTATCTAAAACATAATTCATAGCCTCAACACTAGCAATTGGAGAAGCCATCATTAAGGAGATTATATCTTTGTCGTTAGTTTGTAATAATCTATTAATTCCTTTATCATTTTCAGGTATTGCCCAAATAGTATGATTTTTTGCAAGCAATAATTTTACCTTTCTATCTGTAGCAGGTTTTGTTAACCTATTAAAATCATAATATGAGATATTAGGGTTTTCTGCAACAATTAAATCTGGATTAAAATTCATTTGGTCAATTCTAGTAAAACATGATGTGCTACTTGAATAAGTTAAGTTTCCAGTTCCTGAACCTACATCACAATGTCCTTTATAATAATAAGGAGTTCTCATAGTAGTATAATTAAATAATCCTGCCTCTGCTAAAATCATAGCAACCGCCCTATTGGAGTTTGCTTGATAACCCTTTCTCCCGTTTGAAGGATAATGTCCTGGGTCTATGCCTCCTCCGATAGAGCCTCCATTATCAGGAGATTTATTTTCTTTATAACCCCACTTTACATTTGTCCTACTCAAAAGAGTTCCTACGGGTGCAGCATCTACCTTGTTTTGCCAACCACTCCCTACTGATTGTTTGTAAGGCCAACCTTCACAAGGCCTATCTCCTTTAAAAATATAAACAATTAAATTTCCAAACCAAACATCACTCACAGGACCTTGAGGATAATTTCCTGATGAAGAATAATTTTCACAAGAACTATTACCCCAATACCTAGTAGTAGATTTACACATATTTAAGAATGGGTCATTACTTAATACCATGTAAAATTTACCACCGCCAGACTGAGGCCATTTTGCACCTCCAGGTTTTAACAAGTTTAATTCTTGATAAGCCTTCTTGTCATGCTTCATTTTTTTAATTAGAATTGAAAGAGGAATACCATATTGTTCATCTCCAATATCAAAATAAGCAACTTCAGGTTTTAGATTGCCTCCGCTAAAATAATATTGTAAAGGCTCTTTAAGCCTTACAGGTCCAGACTTTTCTTTATCCAAATATTTTTCATAATCTGGAAATTCCTTTTCAAGTATAGATTTAGCACCTTCTTCCCCTAAAGCCCTAATTTCATTACCAATCATTCCAATACTCTTTCCAACTAATGGACCAACATCTTTAGCCCTTGCTTTCATAAGTTCAGGATATTTATTTACTAACCTACCAATTACTTGCCCCGCTTTGACCTTTCCCCTAGCCGCATTAAATGAAATTAAAACCGCCAACCTAACTTCTTTTTCTAAATCTAATTTAGAAATATCTACCTCAGTTTCAGCAATATCTGGCTTAATATCTTCATCTCTAGGGTCATAATAAATTAATTGTTCATCATTGTTAAAATAATTTAATATTGAATTCATAGTATTTATTTTTTGGTCAATAACTGTTTTATCATCAATACTAATGATATACTCTCCAATTATATCTTTGAAAACCTTTCCATATCCATAATCTCCTTCATAAACACCTTTATTTTTAATCCTTGATGCTAAAGCAGAATACAAATTATCTCCAGTCTGACAACCTCTTTTAACATTAACTCCTGATTTTTTATCAGCATTATTATAATTATTTACATTAGAGATACTATCTACAACATGTTTAAACCAAGCATCTGCATCAGCCCAAGTATCTTCGGGCATATTATGAGATTTTACCTTTTCATAAGATACAACGATATTAGACATATTAATCAATTAATATCCCCGATATATAAAATTAACTATTAATTCAACCTTTTAAAGATGGTCGGACCCCTACCATTTTTAATAACTCTAAATTGCTTATCATTTCTAAATTTTACAGATAAACTCTTTTTAGTGGGTATTTCTTTCCTTCCATTATCTAACATTCTATTAATAATTTGTTCTGCAGTTAATTCTTCACCAACTAAGATAACAGATTTAGCAGCCTCAAAATTAGTAGGTTTAGTTCTCATACTAACCTCTCCTTGCTACAAATGCTTTACTATTGGAATTTTGTGAAACATCCCAAGAAAATTGAATAATGCCTTCCGAACCACCCTTTACTGCCAAATAATTCTTAGCAGTAGATAATGCATTATTTACTTCAGAAATAGTGTATGTATTTTCACCGACATAATCAATAGGGCTTAGAGAACACTCTTCACCATCTAAATTAAGTTCAATCAAACCACCTTCAGTATCACAATTAAAATTTAACATACCATTTCCAATAGAAACATTAAACATTAGGGATTTTCCACAAGCCTTCAAAAAATCTTTAATTTGTTTAGCAACAATAGTTGCAGTATAATCATAAGAAACTATTAGGGAGGGAACTCTACTTAGTAGTTTTGAATCAATTAATTTAATTTGCCTAGTCAATCCATTAGCCCTTAAAACAATTACATCAGAACCCTTTTCATAACTAAAGTTAAGGATATCTTTATTCTTTAAAGTTTTAGTAACATCCCAAATCCTTTCAATAATTACACCCAACTCTACAGGCGATTCACAACTATAAGTCAAAAAATCATCGGATTTAATGCTAAGTTCTAAAATCTTAAATCTATTTAAATCTGAAAGTCTAACGAATAAGCCGTCAGAGTCAAATATAAATATCGCTTCCTCATTGAAATTTGAAACTGCCTTAACAACCTCTTTAATCAACGAACTTTCTATTTCAAAATTTACTCCCATAGTATCCAATTCCCTAATCACCTATTTAACCTTATTCACTCGGTATAGTCTGGATGCTTGTCAGGGGGGTTATCTTCAAACTCAATAGTAATCTTATCGTCCTCTGAATCAGGGGTGATATCTTCAATAGTCATTCTATAAATCTTATCGCCCCTCTTTACCTTTGCAACAACCCTTTCGCCCTTGGCAATTTTATTTTTAACATCCTCATGATTCAAAAACTTTTCAAGTGTATCAACATAATGCTTCAAACTCTTTCTCCAATTGTATGGAGTATAGGGGTTGAATCCATAAGGATTTTTATCTTTCTTTTCCCAATCTCTAGGCCCGCTTGAATTTCCAAAATACCATTCAGTCATATTCTGAATAGGATACACCGACCTATATAAAGGTATGCCCCATTCGTTGGGTCATTTAAATTCAAACGGATTAGTATAAACCCAATTAACAAAAGGAACCATATGGTATAATGGTATAATTCCTACTTTAATTCTTTCAGCAACACTTTGCCAATCAGGTAATATTCCATCGTCTCTCATATAGTCAGCCGCACCTTGTGCCCATGGGACTACATCAAATAAAACTGGTTTTCTAACAGTAGATATGCCAATGTCCCAATCCATGTCATCTCCTCCAAATGCCCAAGTCACACAATAAAAAAGTTTAGGGTTCCCTTTTGAATCTTTAAAAAAGTAGTCGTGCGATTGATTCATAAGATTATTGTGAAACTTAAGATTAACAGGCTTTCCTTGTGTTTTACTATACACTTCACTAATATTTTTTAATTCTACTTCACTTAAAACCAACGTAAATGTATAGTAATCATAATTTTCATCCATATGGCTATAATTATCAGGAGTTGAATTAAGCAAAATATACGGAGGCTTTAGAGGTTGAGAAAATTTATGTTTATCTTTAGACCACTCATTCTTCATGTGGCCTCTTAATTGTTGCCAATTAATTTCTGCCCACTCTTCATATTTATCATTAAACAACTCTTGTAATTCTGCCGCATCATAAGAATCTAATGTTTTAATAGTCCATTTACCCCACAATTCTTCAACATTATTTTCAACCCAATTCATCCAAATCCCTGCAGCATCCCATTTTTTATAATTCTTATTTGTAAGTGTGGGGTCGTCATAAATGTTATATGTTGAATTTATAATTGATGAATTAGTTACAAGAAGTTCTACCTTTTTTTGTAATTCTGCCATGTTTTTTGATTTATGATGTAGTTGATATCCAAAAGAGTGAGCAAAACTAAGCAAACTGTTATAAAATTGTTCTACTATATAATTGCCAGAAATATCTTTAAAAGAGCCACCATAATTTCTATCTTCATAGGCTCTATTTACTTGGTTATAAATTCTAAGATTTCCGTTTATCTTTTCATTTTCTAAACCAAAGACCTTTTCAAAAACATCCATAAAATATTGTTTAGTATTAGCCATATAATCTAGACTTTTTATAATTTCCTCAATTCCCTTGGAGTGCTTAAACGCAGTTATTTTATAATGCGGAGGATTAAAAAAAGAGTCAAACCTCATATTCGTAAAAACTTCCAAATTTAACGGAGAGTAATTCACTTTAGTTTTAGGCCTTACAAACTTGAGTAGATTACTTGCAGTATCTGTAAATATAAATGGGATGGGAAATTTAGGAACTCTAATTGGTTGTGAAACTACATTTATCACCTTTTCACCTCCATAGGATTTCTTAAAGTCCAATTAAGATATGAGATTTTACTAGATTTACACCAACTTTTATTTTTCTCAGCAGTAAATAATAGAGCATTCCAAAACACACCCTGCACATCAACTAATCTTACATATGACTTATAATATGTATGACAAAGCAACACACCCTTACCATTTTTTAATTCTTCAGGATAATCCTTATAAGATTCTTCCCACACCCTACCTTTCTCATCAATCTGCCACTCACTGAAATCTACTTCATCATATGGAAAAGGAGTATTATTTTCCCAAGCAGATACAAAGGTAGAATATTGTCTATTAATGCTGGACCCGTAAAATCCATTTATACTCAGATGATTTATTTTTACTAACGGAACTCCAGAGGAGTCTTTTGGCAAACCATTAAAATACCATTCAGGAACTCTTTCAACAAGATATTTTACTATTTCTTGAGGATATTCATCACTCAACTTACTCTCAACCCCTCTAATTCTTCCTAGTTCACTTAAAGGAGAATCTAACATCTCTAGGAATTCCTCTTTGGTGTTCCACCACTTTCCCTCACCCCATTCATAAAATTCATCTAAAAAGGGATTTACCCACAAATATCCAATAGCAGAAATCATTCTTTCACCTCCCAAGGATTTTTTATAGACCAATTTATAAATCTATTTAAATTGGACATAGATATAGGGATTTTTAGACAAAGTTCAAGTGGATGCCAATAACTATCTTGAGTTATGCTTTCATCCGTCGAAGTTGTGATAGCGTTAGGGTTCGCATACCAAAATCTAACATTTACCCTATTGCCATTTGAATCCAAAACCATCTGTGAAGGGTGTATAGTTTTATAAATAGTTACTCTATAGTATGAACATATAGGAGTAGGATATTCTTTATTTATATCTAAAGGCATTAGGATATTAATCCAATCAGCCCTTGAATTAAGAATATAAAAATAACCTAATTCAAATTGACTCATATGAAATACTTTAACTTCTGATGTTGTTTCAACAGGGGCCGCATTAATTTCACTAATATCCTCTGCACCATCAATACTCTTTAATATGTTATTTAAATTATTCCCTGAGAACCTCGGCAATGTTCTCAGATTTTGTATTACTCCATCCACAAAAGACATTAAAATTTCTCTATCCTTTCCATCGTCCTTCATTCTTTCACTTCCAAAGGATTTGTTCTAAGCCAATTTATGAATGGATAATTTTTAGTTTCATCAACATTTAATACAAAGATATTAGGAGGGAACCACCAAGAATTGTGATGTAAAGACCAAGAAGTATCTTCCCACTCAACCTCTTCAGTGCCAGCCCATTCATATGGGTCTCTTGTGGATAGTTTAAAACAAATTCTTGTCATACTTGAAATTCCCTCGTATCCAACATCTTTTACATAAGAAAGAACATCAAGTTCTTCTACAGGGACTCCTTTTTCTAATTGCTTATCAATAAGCGCATAAAAATCACTAGAGGTCTCGCCACCACCTACTACTTTGGTGGGAACTCCCGCCTTCTCACCAAGAAGCCTCATATATTCAAGATTCCTAGGTTCACCGTCATCTGTAAGTATTTCTAAAAATCTTGCAAAGGAAATTTCTCCCTTATAATATACATATGTCATATAAAAATCATAAACTTTAGGATTTACTATAACCTTTGGAAAATCAAAAATGTTAATAAAAATACTTTGATAATTTTCTTTAATATGTGATATAATATCTGTATCTGAAATTGGTTTTGAAAAATCTAATTCATCATAATAAAAAATTTGATTCCTCCTATTTTTCCTAGGCTTAGACCTTTCTACCCTTATCATCTTCTCTAATTTAGAATTATCAACTGAATCTAGCCTTGGAATATCTATTTTATAGTCCATTTTAGACTTGTTTTTAAATTGAGTGATGATAAACTCACCGAAAGTCATAATAGCCATAAGATTAAATTATCTAAACAACTATTTAATCATTCTTATCAATGATAACCTCTCTTTCTTTAGTTTCGCCCCACTCCTGCTTAATAAAGGCTTCAATTTTATTTACTTGGGTATGCCATCTTTTTTTATCATCAACTTCTTTAGCCCTTTCAACTCCCATTATAAAATCTTCCAAAGAATTAAAGTGATTATATAATATTTTAGACCTATCAATAGTAATCCCAGGAATTAAACTCATTATATTATGATATTTATTTCTTGAAGATTTAACAACAGTAGTTTTTCTAACCAACATTTTATAATCTCCAGACTCAATCCTTTTTACCAAACCTTCAATATATTTCATAGTATCATTTTTACTATCTGTATATACAACTGGAACTGCCTCAACACTAATTCTATTTAAAAAGGTCTGCAAACCTTTGATTCTTGAATAATTTTTACCCTTCCTCCAAGTATAACTTTGATTCCACTTACCTTCAATAATCAAAATACAATCGTCATAATTTTCAATCATTCTTGATATCTGGTCTTCCAACCTTTTACTCGACCAAGAAGTATAAGCATCGTCCCATGTTTTCCTCTCTAAAATAACCCTTTTGCCTTCTACTTCAATCAAAAAATCACCCTCTCTCAAAGGATATGATTTAGAATCGTTGATAGATAAAAAGTCCTCTGGTTCGTGGGTGTCAATCTTTACTTTCATAGTCGGTATATATTTGTTAACCTATTTAATACTAAACTTTATATAGGTAAAACACAAGTGAAAAAATCATGAGTAAATCGTTGAGCGACCATCAAGATAGCCATCACTATACTTATAGTAGGTCTTGGCAAGAAATTGAGAATATGCTAGACAAGGCTGAAAGGCTTTCCAATGTTTGGCAGACTAAATTCTATGAAGCAAAAGAAGACGGTGATAAAAAACAATCTATTAAATGTGCTAGAAATATGAAAGCACTAGAAGGAGTTATAAAAACTTTGAAGTGGACTCTTGGAGATAAAACTATTGAGCACCCACTAAGTTAATTACTCGCCAATAAACTCACCGATGACGGGCATATGGGGCTCGTCTTCATAATTTGGTTTGTAAATAAACATCTCAAAATTTAAAGTAGTATAATAATTCATATTTATCACTTACAAACTTGGCTCGGCATCAAATGTATCAACATCAAATACTTCTAACTCTTCTAATTCACTATCAAAATGTTGATAGCACTTAAATCCTACTTCTTCAATAGCCCTAACTAAATCAGACCTAATAGTTCCTGCATCTGCAAAGATAGTCCAGTAAAATTCAGAACTATCCCACGGGTGATTTTCAAAACTAATTTCTAATTCATTAAGAACTGAAATGATTGAATCTGCGTGTTGTTTAAATGTTCCGCCAAAATCCTTATCATTAACATATTCAGTAACATCTTTCCAATAAATGCTAGTATTGCCAAAACCCATGAATAATTGCACAATATCGTGCCTATCCCACTTCTTTAAGGTTTCAACATAAGGTTCTAAAGCCTTTTTCAATACATTTGTAATATCGCTCATAATAA
>MDTG01340107.1_pt1 | contig 36947 bp, 32 predicted proteins | sample 811421 | NCBI WGS metagenome assembly MDTG01 (sample SAMN05326645, study PRJNA326480) | marine metagenome | isolation source: seawater | place: Pacific Ocean: South East | collected 2011
CAGCCAGCTTCAATAGGTTTCCGAGCCTCGCCAGGTCCGCGTTCACTTTCAGCAGATCGCGAACACTCTCCCACGCCGCCCGCCGATGGACCCGCCGCCGATGACCATGTGCCGCAAACGCCCGCATCCCGAGACAGGTGGCCGCCGCCCGCTGCTGCGCTGCCTGCCGCTCGCGATCCTGGTGGCGGCACTGGCGCTGGCGCTGGCCGGCGGGCTGCATCATCAGTTGACGCTCGACGCCCTGGCCCACCATCACGACCGGATCACCGGGCTGATCCAGACCCATCCGCTGGCGGCGATCGCCGGTTTCTGCCTGGTCTATGCCGTGTCGGTCGCCATCTCGCTGCCGGGTGCCGCATTGCTGAGCCTGGCGGCGGGGGTGTTCTTCGGCGTGCCGCTGGGCCTCGCCATCGTGCTGGTGGCGGCGACCGCCGGCGCGGTGACGGTTTTTCTGGCGGCGCGCGGCGCACTCAGGCCGCTGATGCTGCGCCATGCCGGCGCGAAGCTCTGCCGCATGGAAGCCGGGTTCCGGCGCAATGCCACCAGCTATCTGCTGTTTCTGCGGCTGATGCCGGTCTTCCCCTTCTTTCTGGTCAATGTCGCCCCGGCCCTGTTCGGCATGCGGCTTCTGCCCTATGCGGCGGTCACGCTGATCGGCATCGTGCCGGGGGCGCTGGTCTATGTGTCGCTGGGCGCGGGGCTGGGCCAGGTGATCGCCGAGGGCCGGGTGCCGGATCTGGCCGATCTGATGACCGTCGAGATCATGGCCGGGCTGTCGGGGCTTGCGGTGCTTGCCCTGCTGCCGGCTTTGGTGTCGCATGTGAAGGCCCGCCGCGCCGCACGGAGACGCCCATGACCAGCCCCGAGCGGATGCTCGACACCGACATCTGCGTGATCGGCGCCGGCGCGGCGGGGTTGAGCGTCGCCGCAGGCGCCGTGCAGATGGGCGCGCGCGTGGTGCTGGTTGAACGTGGCCGCATGGGTGGCGACTGCCTGAATGCCGGCTGCATCCCGTCCAAGGCGCTGATCACACGGGCGCGGGCGGTGGCCGAGGCGGCGCGCTGGCCGGAGCTGGGGCTTCTGGGCGCACCGCCGGTGGCCGATTTCGCCCGGGTCAAGAACGGCATCGCAGACGTCATTGCCGACATCGCCCCGCATGATTCGCCCGAACGCTTCCGCAGCCTGGGCGTCGAGGTGATCGAAGCCGATGCCCGGTTTCTGGACCGCAACCGGCTGATGGCGGGCGACCGGATCGTCACCGCCCGTCGTTTCGTGATCGCCACCGGATCCCGCCCGGCACTGCCGCCGATCGAGGGGCTGGAGCGGGTGGTGGTCCATACCAACGAGACGATCTTCAGCGACCGGATGCAGCCCGAACATCTGGTGGTGCTGGGCGGCGGGCCGGTGGGGGTCGAAATGGCCCAGGCCCATCGGCGGCTGGGATCGGCGGTCACCCTCGCCACCTCGGGCAGGCTGCTGCCGACCGAGGATCCGGAGCTGGTGGCGGTGGTCCGCGACCGCCTGCTGGCCGAAGGCGTGGTGGTGCTGGAACAGGCCCGCGCCGTGGCCGCCGCCCCGAGGGCCACAGGCGACGGTGTCCGCCTCCATCTGGCAGGCCAGGGGAGCGTCAGACAGGTGGTGGAAGGCGACCAGCTGCTGGTCGCCACCGGCCGCCGGCCGGTGACCGAGGGGCTGGATCTGGCGGCGGCGGGGGTCGAGGTCGATGCCGGCGGCATCCGGGTCGATGCGCGGCTGCGGACCAGCAATGCCCGGATCTTCGCCATCGGCGACTGCATCGGCGGCATCGACGGCGCCGCCCCGCAGCGCTTCACCCATATGGCGGGCCATCATGCCGGCATCGTGATCCGCCAGGCGCTGTTCCGCCTGCCGGCCAGGGTGGAGACCCGGGCGGTGCCGCGGGTGATCTTCACCGATCCGGAACTTGCCCGGGTCGGCCCGACCGAGGCCGAGGCACGGGCGATGCACGGCGATATCCGGGTGCTGCGCTGGCCCTTCGCCGAGGTGGACCGCGCCCGCACCGAGGGGCGCCGCGACGGTCTGGTCAAGGTTCTGGTCGGCCGCCGCGGCCGCATTCTGGGCGCCGGCATCGTGGGCGAAGGCGCGGGCGAACTGCTGCAGAGCTGGGAACTCGCCATCCGCGAGAAGCTGAAGATCGGCGCCATGGCCGGGCTGATCACGGCCTATCCCACCCGCGCCGAGGCGTCGAAACGCGCCGCCGGCCAGGCCTTCACCGAGCTGCTGTTCGGCAGCCGCAGCCGCCGTCTGGTGCGGCTGCTGCTGCGGCTGCCCTGACCGCGAGGGGGATCCTTATGCCCGACAGCAGGCCCCGCCGCCGTTTTCGTCTGCCCTTCGTCGACAGCCTGTCGGGCCGGCTGCTGCTGCTGACCGTGATCTTCGTGATCCTGGGCGAGGTGCTGATCTATCTGCCCTCCATCGCCCGCTTCCGTCTGGTGTTCCTGGAGGCCCGGCTTGCCTCGGCCCATCTGGCGAGCCTGGCGTTGGAAGATCGCGACATGGAGGTGACGCCGGGGCTGGAAAAGGTGCTGCTCGACAATTCCATGGTGGTCGCCGTCACGCTCAGCCGCCCGGGCCGGCCCGATCTGATGCTGGGCGAACTGGCCCCGGCCGCCCGGACCGTGGATCTGCGCCAGCAGACCCCGTTCACGCTGATCCGCGATGCGCTCGATTGCCTGCTGAAAACCGAACCCCGGCTGATCCGGGTGATCGGCCCGGCGCCGATGGCGCCCGAGATGATGGTCGACGTGCTGTTTCAGGAACGCGATCTGCGCGACGAGATGCGCGCCTATTCGATCCGCATCCTGACCCTGACCATCGTGCTGTCGGCGATCGTCGCCGCCCTGCTCTATGCGGCCATCGAACGGCTGATGGTGCGGCCCATGCGCCAGATGGCGGCGGCGGTGATCGCCTTCCGCGAGGCGCCGGAAGATCCGGCCCGGATGATGCCGACCTCGGGGCGCAGCGACGAAATCGGCATCGTGCAGCGGGAACTGGCGATGATGCAGCAGAGCGTGCGCCGGGCGCTGGAACAGAAAAGCCGGCTGGCGGGGCTGGGTGCGGCGGTCGCCAAGCTGAACCACGACCTGCGCAACCTGCTCTCGACCGCCCTGCTCAATGCCGACCGGATCGAGCGCGAGGCGAGCCCCGCGGTGCGCCGGTTGCTGCCGCCGATGATCACCGCGCTCGACCGGGCGATCACGCTTTGCGGCCGGTCCCTGGGCTTCGCCACCACCGAGACGCCGGCCCCCGACAGAACCCGGCTCGATCTGGCCCAGGTGGTGGAAGAGGTTCTGGCGACCGTGGACCCCGACCCGCCGGCCGCCCCCGACGATCCGCTGCTGCCGGCAGCCGATCCCGGGCCGATCGCCCGGGCCTGCGCCATACCGGCGGGCACCACGGTGCTGGCAGACCATGACCTTCTCTACCGGATCCTGGCCAATCTGGTGCGCAATGCGCTGGAGGCGATGCAGACGGCGGCGCCGCCGCCCGACGGCCACCGGCTGGTGGTCGCCATCGGCCGCGGCAGCGGGGACGAGATCGCGATCCGGGTCGACGATACCGGCCCGGGCCTGCCGCCCAAGGCGGCCGCCCATCTCTTCGAGCCCTTCACCGGCTCAGCCCGGCCGGGCGGCACCGGGCTGGGGCTGGTGATCGCCCGCGATCTGGCCCGCGCCCATGGCGGCGATCTGACCCTGGACTCGACCGGGCCCGAGGGCACCCGCTTCACCCTGCACCTGCCGGTCAGGTAGCCCCCAGTCGGACGGCCACAGTCAGACGGATGTCAGACGGAGGCCACCCGGATCAGCATGAAGCCGTCATGGCCCTTCACGCCCACGGTCTGCAGCACCGTCGCCTCAAGCCGCGGATCGGCCGCGACCATGCCGGTGAAGCTGCGCACGCCCTGCACCGAGGCATCGCCATCGGGATCGGTGACCCGCCCGTCGCGCACCACATTGTCGGCCAGGATCACCGAACCCGGCCGCACCAGCATCATCGACCAGTCGAGATAGACCGGGTTCGACGGCTTGTCGGCATCGATGAAGATCAGGTCGAAGGGCGGCTCGGACCCGTCTTCGACCGCAGCGGCAAGATCGGGCAGATGATCATGGGCCGGGCCGACGCGCAGATCGATCCGGTCCATCACCCCGGCCGCGGCAAGGTTGGCGCGCGCGACATCGGCATGATGCGGATTGAATTCCAGCGTCACCACGCGCCCCGCCGGCCCCAGCGCCCGGGCGAGATGCAGGGTGCTGTAGCCGCCGAGCGTGCCGATCTCCAGCACCCGACGGGCGCCGATCATCTTCGCGACCATCCCCAGAAAGCGGGCCTGAAGCGGCGAAACGTCGTGGGGCGGCAGGCCGGCTGCGGCATTGGCGGCAAGGGCCGCCTCTCCCGCCGGATCCGCCGGCAGCAGGTGATCGGCAAACCAGAGGTCGACCGCCTGCCAGCGATCGGTATCGGTCCGGGTCATGAGGGCACGGGCTCCGCGGGTGGAGAGAAGATCAGGACCAGAAGGGATCGGCATCCTTCACGAAACGTTTCCAGGCGCTCACACCCTTGCGCAGAGCCTCGTCCTGGCCGGCCGCATGGGCGCCCGCGATCATGCCGGCACCGAAGGCGAGCGCCGGCCGTGCCGACAGCTCTTCCAGCCGGGAGCGGGCGACGGCGATGTCGTTCAGCAGGCCCAAGGCATCCTGCAACGCCTTCAACCGCTTGCCGAAACGGGTCGCCTGCTTCTGGTCGGTGGCGAGCCCGCCGAAGAACTCGCAGGCATAGCGCAGCTTCTTGACCTGGATGCGCACCTCGTGCCGGGCCTCGGGCGCCAGCTTGCCGAGACCGCGGCCCCGGCGCAGCACCTTGCGCAGCCGCTTGTCGAGCACGCGGGCCGCAAAGGCCCCCAGCGGCTCCAGACCGGGGGCCGGAGACAGGTGGACGACCGGCGCCTCCTCTGCTTCGGGGGTATCGGCATCACCGCCGGACATCGCCAGCCCGTCGAAGGGCTCCGGCGCCGCGCCGCCATCGGGCAGCCAGTGGCCGGCCTCGATCCAGGCGCCCAGCACCAGGGGCAGCCGGGCGAATTTCGGATCGTCGAGTGCCGCGGCGACGGCATCCCAGGCCGCACGCCGGTCGTCTTCCACCGCGCCGCGCAGCGCGGCGAGCGGGCCGGCCCCCAGCAGCTTTTCCGCACCGGTCAGGGTTTCGCCCACAAAGACATCAGCGTCGCGCGCCGGCCCCAGCACCGCCATCAGCCAGCCCAGCGCCGCCTTGACGTCGCCCGGCGTCAGCAGCGCCGGATCGACACCCGGCGCCAGCGGGTCGGCGACGGTCGCCCCGGTCGCCTCGCCGAAAATCTCCTTGAAGGTGGACAGCGCCGATTTGAGCCGCCGGACCGAGACCCGCATCTGATGCACGCCTTCGGGCAGCCCCGCCCGCACCGCAGGCTCGTTGGCGACCAGCTGGCCCAGACAGGCGCGGGCGATCGCCCGGAAGCCCTCGGCCGCGGTCATGTCGGGGTCAAGCGCGACGGGGGCGGCCTTCTCGGCCGTCACCTCGTCCGCGGCCGCGGCCCCGGCGACCAGGGCAAAGCCGCGCTCCGATTTGGGCGGCAGCAGCGGCTGCAGCCGCACCCGGTCGAGCAGGGAGAGCGCCACCAGATAGAGCCGGTCGGGCGTGCCCTCCAGCAGGCGGAGTTCGATTTCGGCAACCGGCAGCCGGTGTTCCGGATCTTCGGCATCGGCGATGCTGCCCTCGTCGATCACCAGTTCGACCGCCCAGCCGGCATCGCCCAGCCGGTGCAGGCTGCGCCTGAGATCGGTGACGAAAACCGGCCTCAGCGCGGCGGCGAGATCGGCCTCGGTGCCGAGCGCGCCGAGCGGGGTGCCGGTCAGCAGCCGGAGATCCGGCCGGTCGTCGGCCACCGCATCCTCGAAGGCGTCGCGCCGGATCAGGGCCGAGCCCGCCGGCGGCTCCATCGCGCATTTCACCGACTGGACATGGCGCCGGCCGATGGTGACCACCTTGGCCACCGCGCCGCGGGCATGAAGCCGGCGGTCTTCGGTATCGAAATAGACCGCGCTTTGCGACCGGGTCACCGGTTTGGCAAGCCTGAGGTCACGCAGGGCGCGGTGCTGCCGGAGGCTTTTCAGCCCCGCGGGATCGAGGGCGAATTTCAGCCCGAGTTCGACGCGATGCATGGGGGCAGGTTTCCTGTGGGACCCGGAACGATTGGGGAGATGCGCCGGAACGGGCGCAGGCTGCGAGACCGGGCAGGGACCGCATGACACGCAAGCGATTATGCCTGCTGCCGGCCACGTCCGCCAGTGCACGCAATGGCGTCGAAGGGTCGCAGCCGGTGGCCGCAGAACGCCGGATAATGGAAAGGTACGACATAACGATGAGAATTTATTGACAAAATGTCGGGAAAACAATTTCGTCAGAGTGAGGTGTCCAATCGGACGCCGGCCAGCACCGCCAGGACGGGGCGGTGCGATGCATCAGACCGGGGCGGGTCGGGATGCCGGGTTTCATGGGAGCACCGATGACGCAACTGAGCCGAGATCACCAGCTCGACGGCCCCCTGCTCGACGTGCGCTCCCTGAGCGTCCGCTTCGGATCGAACCGGGTCGTGGACGACGTGTCCTTTGCGGTGGCGCCCGGTCAGACGCTCGCGATCGTGGGCGAAAGCGGATCGGGCAAATCGGTCACCTCGCTCGCGATCATGCGGTTGATCGACCACATGAACGGCACCATCGATCAGGGCGAAATCCGCTTCGGCCAGGGGCCTGATCCGGTCGACATCGCCCGCGCCTCGCAGGACGAGATGCGCCGGATCCGCGGCAAGGACGTCGCGATGATCTTCCAGGAGCCGATGACCTCGCTCAACCCGGTCTTCACCGTCGGCGACCAGATCGCCGAGGTGCTGATGCTGCACGAGGGGCTGCCGAAATCCCGGGCGCTGACCGCAGCACGGGAGCTGCTGGAGATGGTCCGCCTGCCGGATGCCGCCGCGATGCTGAAGCGCTATCCGCATCAGCTGTCGGGCGGCATGCGCCAGCGGGTGATGATCGCCATGGCGCTGGCCTGCCGGCCGAAACTGCTGATCGCCGACGAGCCGACCACGGCGCTCGACGTCACCATCCAGGCCCAGATCCTGTCGATCATCCGCGACCTGCAGAAGAAGCTGGGCATGGCGGTGATCTTCATCACCCACGATATGGGCGTGGTGGCCGAAATCGCCGACCGGGTGGTGGTGATGTGGCGCGGCCGCAAGGTCGAGGAAGGCCCGGTGGAGGAGATTTTCGCCCGCCCCGCCCATGCCTATACCCGGGCCCTGCTGTCGGCCGTGCCGGCGCTGGGTTCCATGACCGGCGAGCCCTTCCCCAAGCGCCTGCCGCTGACGGTGATGGATGGCGAGCAGTCGCGGGTGGTGGGCGTCGAAACCGTCCAGGACACCGCCCGGTACGACCAGGCGCCGATCCTGAGCCTGCGCGGGCTGGAGGCGCGCTTCGACGTGCGCCGCAACCTGCTTGGCCGGGTCACCCATCGGGTGCACGCGGTGGAAGGCGTCGATCTGGATCTCTGGCCGGGCGAGACCCTGTCGCTGGTGGGCGAAAGCGGGTCGGGCAAGTCGACCATCGGCCGCACCATCCAGCAGCTTCAGGACCCGACCGGCGGCGAGGTGCGTTTCGAAGGCCGGCCGATGTCGGAGATGTCGGCCCATGAACGCCGCAGGCTGCGCCGCCAGGTGCAATACGTCTTCCAGGACCCCTTCGCCTCGCTCGACCCGCGCCGGACCGTCGGCTTCTCGATCGCCGAGCCGATCACCACCCACGGGCTGATCGACGGCGCGAAGGCCATCCGCAGCCGGGTCGCCGAACTGCTGGAGCGGGTGGGGCTGAAACCGGAATTCGCCGACCGCTATCCGCATGAATTCTCGGGCGGGCAGCGCCAGCGGATCTGCATCGCCCGCGCGCTTGCCTCGAAGCCCCGGCTGATCATCGCCGACGAGGCGCTTTCGGCACTGGACGTCTCGGTCCAGGCGCAGATCATCAACCTGATGATGGAATTGCAGGCCGAAGAGGGGCTAGCCTATCTGTTCATCAGCCACGACATGGCGGTGGTGGAAAAGATCAGCCATCGGGTGGCGGTGCTCTATCTGGGCCAGATCGTCGAGATCGGCTCGCGCGCCGCGGTGTTCGAACGCCCGATGCACCCCTATACCCGCAAGCTGCTCTCGGCCGTGCCGGTCGCCGATCCGACCCGACGCCCCGACCGGCCGATGCTCGACGGCGAGATCCCGAGCCCGGTGCGCCGGGTCGGCGATGCGCCCCGGATCCTCTCCCTCAAATCCGTGGCCCCCGACCACAAGGTCGCCGAAACGGCATGAACCGTGCCCGCATCAAGGGCCGGGGCCACGTCCTGACCAGCAGCCGACCCGATCTTCCCATCCGACCGGGCCGGCCCTGAGGCCAACGTCCACTCGCATTCCACGCGGAGACGACGCATGAGACATCTCCAGACCACGAAACGCCTGCTGCTGACCGCGGCGCTGGCGGCGGCCCTGCCCTTCGGCATGGCCGCATCCGCCTCTGCCGCCGGCACCCTGACGCTGTCTTCCCCCCAGGATCCCGGCAGCTGGGACCCGATCGACACCTTCCTGGTCAACTGGTCGTCGGTTGCAACCAATGTCTATGAAGGCCTGGTCTATCGCACCCCCGACCTGAAGATCGTCCCGGCGCTCGCCACCAGTTGGGAGGTTCTGGACGAGGGCAAGCGGCTGCGCTTCAAGCTGCGCGACGGCGTCACCTTCCACAATGGCGAGCCCTTCACCGCCGAAGCGGTGAAGTTCACCTTCGACCGCCTGCTGGGCGAGGAAGGCAAGAAGGGCCCGCAGCGTTCCAACTATGCGGTCATCGACCGGGTCAACGTCATCGACGACCACACCGTCGACCTGGTGTTGAAGCAGCCCGATCCGGTGCTGATCACCAAGCTCGCCGGCTATGGCGCGATGATCGTGCCGCCGAAGTACACGGCCGAGCACGACGAGGCCTATGTCAACGCCCATCCCGTCGGCACCGGCCCGTTCCGCATGACCGCCTATGACCCCAAGGTCTCGGTCACGCTGGAGCCCTTCGCCGACTATTGGGACGGCGCGCCCGCCCTCGACAAGGTCACCTACCGCTTCATCGCCGAGCCCGCGACCGCGGTTGCCGAGCTTCAGGCCGGCCGCGTCGACGTGGTGATCCCGCCGACCATCCCGATCTCGATGGTCGACACCATCAAGGCCGATGCGAACCTGAACCTGGTCAGCGTCACCAGCCCCACCGTCTATGCGCTGCGCTTCAACACCCGCGACGGCATCACCGCCGATCCGCGCGTGCGCAAGGCGATGATCATGGCGGTGGACCGCGGCACGATCATCGATGCCATCCTGGGCGGCCAGGCCAAGCAGATCGCAAGCTTCCAGTCCGAGCTGTCCTTCGGCTACGACCCGAACATGAAGCCGCTGCCCTTCGATCAGGCGAAGGCGAAAGAGCTGCTGAAGGAGGCCGGCGTGAAGCCGGGCGCCGAGGTGCAGATCGACATCCGCGGCAACGACGCCACCTTCGCCGAGGTGTCGCAGGCGGTCGCCAGCTATCTGGGCATGGTCGGCATCAACGCCACCATCAAGCCCTACGAGACCAATGTGCTGCTGAACGACATCATCCCGCAGGGCAAGACCGGCGCGATGTTCCAGCAGAAATGGGGCGGCTGGACGCTCGACTACGACAACACCGCCTATCTGATGTACCACACCGGCGAGCGCTGGAACCCCTATGACAGCGATCCCAAGCTGGATGCGCTGCTGGAGCGTCAGCGGTCGATGACCGACGCCCCGGCACGCGAGAAGGTGCTGCACGGCATCGCCGCCTATGCCGCCGACCGGGCGCTGGAAATGCCGCTGTTCAACCTGAACGAAATCTACGGTGTCTCCAAGCGGGTGAAGGGCTTCGTGGCCCCGCCGGACAACCGCATCCGCCTGACCGGCGTGACGGTGGAGTGAGTCGTTAGTTTAGTCCCTCGCCGGGCGGGCGCTACCGCGCCCTTGGCCGCCGCCTCAATGGCGAGAGTCTGTTTGGCCCTCGCCGGGCGGGCGCTACCGCGCCCTTGGCCGCCGCCTCAATGGCGGCTTTGGTGGCCGGTTCCCGGCCACCGCCTGAACACGACTGATGCCGTGTTCCTGTGCCTGGGCGGGCGTTCCGTCCGGCGGGGTGCCTTCCTGGATCTGCCGGGCCTTCGGGTCCGGCGGGTCTTTCGTCGATCCATCCTCCGGAGGCTGACCCTTGGCCGGCTTTCTCCTCAAGCGCCTGTTGCAGGCGATCTTCGTCCTCTTCGCCGTGACGCTGACGGTGTCCTTCGCGATCCGCCTGACCGGCGATCCGGCGCTGATGCTGGCGCAGGGGGCGGGCAGCGTCACCCAGGAGGATCTCGACAACATCCGCCAGGCGCTGGGCCTGAACGAGCCCTTCCTGTCGCAATATCTCGATTTCGTCACCGGCCTCGTCACCGGCGATCTGGGTCGCAGCTTCCTGGGCGGCACCTCGGTCTCTCTGCTGGTTTCCAAGGCGCTGCCGGCGACGCTGGCGCTGGCCTTCACCTCGATGATCGTCTCGATCGCGCTCTCGATCCCGCTCGGCATCCATGCCGCGGTCAATCGTGGCCGGCCGGCCGATCAGGTGATCCGCATCCTGTCGCTGACCGGCCTGTCTTTCCCGAATTTCTGGCTGGCGATCATGCTGGTGCTGGTCTTCTCGATCACGCTGCGCTGGCTGCCGCCCTCGGGCATGGACGGGATCCTGAGCTTCGTGATGCCCGCCGTCACCATGGGCATCATCCTGACCGCGACCAATGTCCGCCTGGTGCGCACCGCCATGCTGGAAACGCTGCGCGCCCAGTATGTCCAGGTCGCCCGTGCCAAAGGGTTGAGCGAGAGCAAGGTGCTCTACAAGCATGCGCTCAGGAACTGCGCCATTCCGCTGATCACCTATTTCGGCCTCCAGTTCGGCGGGCTGCTCGGCGGCATCGTGGTGATCGAGCGGGTGTTCAACTGGCCGGGCCTTGGCACGCTCGCCTTCGATGCCGTCGCCGGGCGCGACTATCCGGTGCTGCAGGCGGTGATCACCGTGCTCGCCCTGCTCATCGTCGCGATCAACCTGCTGGTCGACATCGCCTATGGCCTGGTCGACCCGCGCATCCGCACCCGCTAGGAGACGAGACCCATGGCACGCGCCCGCACGCATAAAAGCGGCCCGCAGCTGGAGCTGGTCCTCGGCCTCCTGCTGGCCGGCGGCATGACCGCCGCGGTGCTGCTCTCGCCGCTGCTCTTCCCCGATGGCGGCGAGAAGATCAACCTGATGGCCCGGCTGACCCTGCCCTTCCAGACCTGGGCCCATCCGCTCGGCACCGATCCGCTGGGCCGCGACGTGCTCGCCCGGGTGATCACCGGCGGCAAGATCTCACTGCTGGTCGGCTTCACCTCGGTGGTGGGCGCGGTGGTGATCGGCGTGGTGATGGGCCTGGTCGCGGGCTATTACCGCGGCTTCTGGGACATGGTGGTGATGCGCTTCGCCGATGTGCAGCTGGCGCTGCCCTTCATCCTGCTCGCCATCACCTTCATCGCCATCGTCGGCGGCGGGCTCACCAACACCATCATCCTGCTGATCGCGGCCCAATGGGTGCAGTACGCCCGCCTGGTCCGCGGCTCGGTGCTTTCCCTGGTCGACCGCGAATTCATCCATGCCGCCCGCGCGATCGGCGTGCGCGATGCGAAGATCCTGTTCATCCATCTGCTGCCCAATCTGGCGGGGCCGGTCGTGGTGCTGATGACCCTGAACGTCGCCACCAACATCCTGCTCGAAAGCTCGCTCACTTTCCTCGGCCTCGGCGTCGATCCGACCATTCCCAGCTGGGGCGGCATGCTCGCCGACGGCCGCACCTATCTGCAGAACGCCTGGTGGGTCAGCGTCTTCCCCGGTCTCGCCATCCTGCTGACCGTGCTGGGCCTGAACCTGCTGGGCGACTGGCTGCGCGACCGCCTCGACCCCACCGGCCGCACCCAGGCCTGACCCGGATCTGGCCTGACCCGGATCTGGCCTGACCCGGATCTGGCCTGACCCGGATCTGGCCTGGCCGGGCCACCACCACCTCCTCTCCCGGAGCCGGACATGACGCTGCTCATCGACCAGACCTTCGAGCGCACCCTCGACCGGCTGCTCGCCACCTACGCCACCCCCGACTGGCGGGGCGCCAGCCTGGACGCCTGGCTGTTCGAGGATGCCGGCCAGCGCCGCGCCGCCGAGGCGCGGTTCCGGGCGGCGGGGGTCGATGCCCGGCTGCACCCGGCCTACAAGCCGCTGATCGGCTTCTTCGTCGAGGACGCCCGCGCCACGGGCCCCTTCACCCGGGTCGAACTCGGCTATCCGGTGGTGCCCGAGGCGGGCGAGAACCGCTTCCGGCTGGAGGCCTATCCGCTGGCCGGCATGATCGGCGATGCCCGGCTGGATCTGGTGCCCGAAGCCGTGGCGGCGGGCGCCATGCCCGCTTACCGGCTGCGGCTGGAAGCGGCCGATGGCAGCCTCACCGACCTCACTTTGCCCGCCCCCAACCATCTGGCGGAAGATCATGCAGGCGAAATGCGGCTGTCGCCGACCGGCTGGCTGAAACTGGCCCATCCCGATGGCCGGCGGATCGACCAGCGGCTGGAAACCGAGTACGAGGCGCTGTTTCACCGCGCCATGGCGGTGATCGCGGCCTGGGACTGGGGCGCGGACGAACCCTTCTTCGAGACGCTTGAGATCCGCGTCGAGCTGCCCGGCGCCGATACGCGCCTGCCGGTCGGCGAGGAGGTGATCAGCCTGCACGAGGCGCTGCACGAGGAGCTGTATTTCTCGCTGCTGGAACATTTCCAGCGCCGGTCCGGCCGGCCGATCGGTGCCCGCGACCTTCAGCCCGGCCGGATCCTGCCCGAGATCCGCGGCTCGGACGGGCTGGTCCGGCTGGTGATCGAGACCCGGCCGCTGGATACCGGCGAGGCCGACTGGCCCGACCAGCCGCTGCATCAGGCCGAGGCCCCCTTCGGCATGGCCCAGATCAGGGCGGAACTCGACCGGATCGGCGGCGAGATCTTCGTCGCCGGATCCCGCGCAGGCCGGCCGGTGCTTGCCCGCCATCGCCAGGGCAGCGATCATCCGGTGATGATCAGCGGCGGCCAGCACGCCAACGAGGTCTCGGGCGTCGCCGGTGCGATCCGTGCCGCCGCCCTGCTCGCCGATCGCCCGACCGCGCATTTCACCATCGCCCCGGTCGAAAACCCCGACGGCTATGCCATGCACCGCCGGCTGACCCGAAGCCAGCCCGACCATATGCATCATGCGGCGCGCTACACCGCACTCGGCGACGACCTCGAGTATCGTGGCCAGACCGGGCCGCTCTACGAGGCTGCGATCCGGGTGGAGGCACGGGCGCGGACCGGTGCCGACCTGCATCTCAACCTGCACGGCTACCCGTCCCATGAATGGACCCGGCCGCTGACCGGCTATGTGCCGCGCGGTTTCGAGATGTGGACGGTGCCCAAGGGCTTCTTCCTGATCCTGCGCCATCATCCGGGCTGGGAAGACCGGGCCCGCCGGCTGCTGACCCGGGTGACCGCCGAACTTGCCCGCCTGCCGGAGCTGGCGGCCCTCAATGCCCGGCAGATCGCGCTTTACGAAATCCATGCCGGCCGGCTGGGCTTCGAGGTGATCGACGGCTTCCCCTGCATGGTCTCGGAACAGCCGACCCAGGTGCCCGTCGTCACGCTGATCACCGAATATCCCGACGAAACCGTCTATGGCGCGGCCTTCCGGCTGGCCCATGAGGCCCAGACCCGGGCAGTGCTGGCCGCCTATGACGCCTGGCAGGAGATTGCGGGGGCCTGAGCCCCCGCCGCTTTCGGGTGCGACACCCGTCATATATTTAAGAATAATTCTAACTTGCAAATCCTGCCCAGAAGCGTAGATCTGAGAATGCGTATCATTCTCTGATGAGGCCCCGCCATGGGCATGCGTTCCATCGCCGCCGTTCTGCTCGCCCTCGTGATGTCGGGCGCTGCGGCCCTGCCGGCACAGGCGGCAGAGAAGCTGAAGGTGCTGACCACCTTCACGGTGATCGCCGACATCGCCGCCAATGTCACGGGCGATGCGGCCGAAGTGGTGTCGATCACCAGGCCCGGTGCCGATATCCATACCTACAGCCCCACCCCCGGCGACATCCGCCGGGCCCTGGGGGCGGGGCTGGTGCTGCGCAACGGGCTCAACCTCGAACTCTGGTTCGAGAAATTCCTGCGCACCCTGGGCGAGGTGCCGGCCGCGACCGTCTCGGACGGCATCAGCCCGATCGGCATCACGGAGGGCCCCTATGAGGGCAAGCCCAACCCGCATGCCTGGATGTCGCCCGAAGCGGTGAAGATCTATGTCGCCAATATCCGCGACGCCCTCTCGGCCGCCGATCCGGACCACGCCGCAGCCTATGCCGCCAATGCCGCCGCCTATGCAGCCCGGATCGATGCGGTGGCGGCACCGATCCGCGAACGGCTGGCGGCCCTGCCGCCGGACCGGCGCTGGCTGGTGACCAGCGAGGGCGCCTTTTCGTATCTCGCCCGCGATTTCGGGCTGAAGGAAGCCTGGATCTGGCCGATCAATGCCGATGGTCAGGGCACGCCCCAGCAGGTCCGCCGGGTGATCGATACGGTGCGGGCGCACGGGATCCCGGTCGTGTTCTCGGAAAGCACCGTCTCGCCCGATCCCGCCCGTCAGATCGCCCGCGAGACGGGCGCGCGCTATGGCGGCGTGCTCTATGTCGACACGCTGACCGACGCCGACGGGCCGGTACCGACCTATCTGGACCTGCTTCGCGTCACCGCCGGCCGCATCGCCGACGAACTTTCCCGCCCCTGATCCGACAGGATGCCCGTGCGATGACCCCGTCCTTTCCCCGCACCGCCGCCCGCGCCCGCACCCGTTTCCCCGAAACCGTCGCCGGTATCGAGGTCGAGGGCGTCACCGTCACCTATCGCAACGGCCTGACCGCGCTCCGCGATGCCGGCTTCCGCATCCCGCCCGGCAGCATCACGGCGCTGGTCGGCGTCAACGGTGCCGGCAAATCCACCCTGTTCAAGGCGATCATGGGGCTGGTCCGGCCGCGAGGCGGGCGGATCAGCATTCTGGGCCGGCCCGCCGCCCAGGCGCTCAAGGCCAATCTGGTCGCCTATGTGCCGCAGAGCGAGGAGGTCGACTGGACCTTTCCGGTGCTGGTGGAGGATGTGGTCATGATGGGCCGCTACGGCCATATGGGGCTGATGCGCCGGGCCAGGCCGCGCGATCATGCCGCCGTCGCGGCCGCACTCGACCGGGTCGGCATGACCGCCTTCCGCCGCCGCCAGATCGGCGAGCTGTCGGGCGGGCAGAAGAAGCGGGTCTTCCTGGCCCGCGCCATCGCCCAGGATGCCCGCGTCATCCTGCTCGACGAACCCATGACCGGGGTCGATGTCGGCACCGAAGACCAGATCATCGCCCTGCTCGAAGCCCTGCGCGACGAAGGCCGGGTGATGCTGGTCTCGACCCATAATCTGGGCAGCGTGCCCGAATTCTGCGACCGCTGCGTGCTGGTGAAGGGCACGGTGCTCGCCGCGGGGCCGACGGCCGAGGTCTTCACCCGCCGTAATCTGGAAGCGGCTTTCGGCGGCGCGCTCCGCCATGTGGTGCTGGAAGCGGCCGGTGCCGACGGCCGGTCGCTGGGCGTGATCACCGATGACGAGCGGCCGCTGCTGCTGCGCAGCGGCCGTACCACCACCCGCCGCGACGGATCGGGAGATGTGGAGGTGGCGCGATGACCACCCTGCTCGCCCCCTTCGCCTATGACTACATGGTCAACGCGATCTGGGTCTCGGCCCTGGTCGGCGGGGTCTGCGGCCTGCTCTCGTGCTATCTGATGCTGAAGGGCTGGTCGCTGATCGGCGATGCGCTCTCCCACGCCATCGTGCCGGGCGTGGCCGGCGCCTGGATGATCGGTCTGCCCTTCTCGCTCGGGGCCTTCCTGGCCGGCGGGCTCGCGGCCGGCGCGATGCTGTTCATCCGCCGCCGCAGCCGCCTGAAAGAGGATGCGGTGATCGGGCTGATCTTCTCGGCCTTCTTCGGGCTGGGCCTGTTCATGGTCTCGGTCTCGCCGGTCCCGGTGGATGTGCAGGCGATCGTGCTCGGCAACATCCTGGCGGTGACGCCGGCAGATACCCTTCAGCTCGTGTTGATCTCGGCCGTCACCCTGGCCGTGCTGGCGGTGACCTGGAAGGACCTGATGGTGGTGTTCTTCGACGAGGTCCATGCCCGCTCCGTCGGGCTGGCGGTCACCCGCCTGAAACTCATCTTCTTTACCCTGCTCGCCGCCGCAACCGTGGCCGCCCTCCAGACGGTCGGCGCCTTTCTGGTCATCTCCCTGGTGGTGGCACCCGGTGCAACCGCCTTCCTGCTCACCGACCGCTTCCCAAGGCTGCTGATCATCGCCGGCCTGATCGGATCGCTCACCAGCCTGGCCGGCGCCTATGCCAGCTATTTCCTGGATGGCGCCACCGGCGGGATCATCGTGGTTCTGCAGACCCTCATCTTCCTGACCGCCTTCCTGTTCGCCCCGCGTCACGGGCTGATCGCCGCCCGGCGGCGGCGGATGTCGTCGGCCGAAGGGAGGGTCGCATGACCACCGCGATCGATCTGCTGATCACCCCCTTCCGCTTCGGCTTCATGGCCGACGCGCTGATCATCTCGCTGCTGGTGGCGGTGCCGGCGGCGCTGCTGTCGTGCTTTCTGGTGCTGAAGGGCTGGTCGCTGCTGGGCGATGCCATCTCCCATGCCGTGCTGCCGGGGGTGGTGATCTCCTATGCGCTGGGCCTGCCCTATGTCGCCGGCGCCTTTGCCGCCGGTCTCGCCTGTGCGGTGGGCACCGGCTATATCGGCGACCATTCCCGGGTGAAGCCCGATACGGTGATGGGCGTGGTCTATTCGGGCATGTTCGGCGCGGGGCTGGTGCTCTATGTCTGGATCCGCCCGGATGTGCATCTGGACCACATCCTGTTCGGCGACATGCTGGGGGTCGCGCGTGCCGACATCCTGCTGACCGGCGGGATCGCACTGGTGACCACCGCGGCGATCGCCGTCAAATGGCGCGACCTGCAGCTCCATGCCTTCGATCCGGTGCAGGCACGCGCGGTCGGGCTGCCGACCCGGCTTCTGCATTACGGCCTGCTCTGCCTGATTTCGGCAACGGTGGTCGGCGCCCTGGCCGCCGTCGGCATCATCCTGGTCATCGCCCTGCTGGTCACCCGCAGCCTGGGGCGGATGCTGCTGGTCGCCGTGGCGGTGGCCGCCGGCGCCTCGGCAGCGGGCCTCATCGCCGCCTTCTATATCGATGCGGCACCGGCGCCGACCATCGTGCTGCTGCTGGCGGCCGGCTTCGTGGCGGCCTTCGCCATATCGGGTCAACGGGCGGCGATCGCGGCACGCGGCTGACATGGCGCCGTCTGCGGCGCCCGGCTATTCTGGGCATCGTGCGGCCCACCCGGTGCCGCGACCAGGACCCGGGGTGCGGCGCGCGCATGAAGCTTCTTCTCGCCGATGATCACGAGATCTTCCGCGATGGCATCCGCATGCTGATCGAGGCGCGCACCCCGCACCGCATCGTCTGCGAGACGGCATCGGGGAGCGAGATCGGCCGGCTGGTCCAGACCCATGCCCCCGATCTGGCGGTGCTGGATTATCAGATGCCGGGGGCCGAGATCACCGCGGTGACCGCCTGGCTGAAGAAGCGGTTTCCGGCGATCAAGGTCGTGATCCTGACCGGCGCCACCTCGGGCGTGCTGCATGCAAGGCTGGTCGAAGCGGGGGCCGATGCCGTGCTGCCCAAGGCGGGTGATGCCGAAACCCTGCTGAAGGCGCTGGAGGCGGTCGCCGCCGGCCGGCAGGTGCTGCCCCAGGCGATCCGCGAGGGGATCGCGGCGGGGGCAGAGGCGCTGTCGCTCACCCAGCGCGAATACCAGGTGCTGCGGCTGGTCTGCCAGGGGCTGGGCAATGCCGAGATCGCCGCCCGCTTCAACCTGTCGGACCGGACCATCGCCAAGCATCGCGAGAACCTGTTCCGCAAGCTCGGCGTCGGCAGCGCCGCCCAGGCGATCAACCGCGCCATCGAACTGGGGCTGATCTGACCATGGCGGCCGGGATGCTGCGGCTGCTGACGATGATCCCGGCCCTGCTGCCGCTCGTCTTCGCCGCCGCGGCCGCCGCGGCCGCCGCCTCGCCCGCAACCGGGCCGCTGCGCTGGATCACCCTGCCGGTCGAGACGGCGGTGCCGGGGGATGCGGTGGCGGGGGAGGCGGCGGCGGGGGATTTCGTGATGAGCTTCGGGGTTGCCGATGCCGAAGCGCTGATCGTCCGGCTCGACCATGGCGGGGAAAGCCGCCTGCTGCTGGTCCAGACCCCCGACAGCAACTTCGCCACCCGCCCGATCGCGGCACCGATGCTGGCCATGCCCGTGCAGCTTCCGCCCGGCATCTCGACACTGGTGGTCGGCTACCGGCTGCATGCCGACACGCCCCTTCAACTCAGACTCCGCACGGCCGCGGATTACGACCACTGGCAGGCGACGCGGCATCTGCTCGACGGCGTGCTGCTCGGCCTGTTCGTGGCGATGATCGTGGTGGCGCTGCTGCATTTCTTCGCCCTGCGCAGCCCGGAATACCTGCTCTATGTCGCGACCTGCGGCATGGTGCTCGCCTTCCTGGCCCAGATCGGCGGCTATGGCTTCATGTATCTCTGGCCAGAGGCGCCGGGCTGGAACCAGGTGGCACCGATCCTGTTCATGGGCGGGGTGCAGCTCGCCCATCTGGCCTTCACCATCCGTCTGCTCGATCTGCGCCGGCGCGCGCCGCTTCTGCGCCGGGCCATGCTCCTGATCGTGGCGGCGGTGCCGGCAGGCTTCGCGGTCTTCTTCCTGACGGGGACGCTGACACCGCTTTTCGCGCTCTCGGTGCTCTACACGCCCCTGCTGCTGATCGCAGGTCTGGGGGCGGTGCGGGACGGGGTGGCCGGTGCCCGCTTCTTCCTGGCAGGTGCCGCCGCGCTGGTGCTGTTCGTGAACCTCGCCTTCGGGGCCGGGGTGGTGGGCGGGGTTCCGCTGCCCGGGGGCGATGTTTTCCTCTATCCCAAGCTCGGCTATCTGATCGAGGCCGCCTGTTTCGCCGGCGCCCTGGCCGACCGGCTGCGGGTGGCGCGGGCACAGGCCGAAACGGCGCTGCGGTTGCGGCTGATCGATGCCGAGGAACTCGCCCGCGCCGAGGCCGGGAAATACCAGGCGCTGCGCATCGCCCATGAGCGGCAGCTGGCGCTCGCCGCCTCGGGCCATGATCTCGCCCAGCCCCTGCAATCGATCCGCCTGGCCCTCACCGCCATGCGCGACGACGAGGAGAACCGCCGGATCCGGGCGCATATCGACCGGGCGCTCGACCTCACCCGGCTGATGATCGACGAGCTGATCCAGGGGGCCCGGCGCGCACCCGCCGTGCTGCCGCTGGATCTCGCCGAGGTGTTCGAGGATCTGGCCGAACGCCACGGCCCCCAGGCCGCGGCGCGGCGGATGCGGCTTCGCCTGGTGCCGACGACCGCCCGGGTCGAGGCCTCGCAGCTGGTGCTGACCCGGATCCTCGACAATCTGATCGGCAATGCACTGCGCTATGGCCGCAGCCGCGTGGTCGCCGGGGTGCGTCACCGGCCGGGTTTCCTGTCGATCGAAATCCACGACGACGGGCCGGGCATCAGCCCGGCAGAGCGCGACCGCCTGCTCGCCCCCTTCGTCCAGGGCGGCGGCCAGGCCGGGGCCGAGGGCTTCGGGCTCGGCCTGCACATCGTGCAGCGGCTGTCGGCCCAGTCCGGCTTCGGGCTCGACATCCGCGCGCGCCCCGGGCGGGGCAGCGTGTTCACGATCAGCATTCCCCGCACGCCCCGCTGAGCCGCGAAAACCGCGCCCGACCCCTGCGAATTACGCGCCTGAGCGTATTCATCGCCCCCGGCCCCGCGGCCTAGTCTGCCGCCATGACGACGCGACGGGCGTTGCGGGACAGACGGGGGACGAGAACGATGCTGAGTGACATCTGGCGGGGAATGGTGGCCCTTGCGGACTGGCGGGGCTGGCTGCGGATCGCAGCCGGGCGGCCCGAGGTCGACGTGGTGTTCATCACCAATCTGCGGGACGAGGCCGACCGGCGGCGCTTCTTCGGCCGCAAGGCGCCGGTATTGGGCCATGCCAACGGGCCGCGCATGCATCTGGACGGTGTCGCCGGCCGGGTGCGCGGCATCTATGTCACCGCGGCCGAGATGATGACCAGGGACGGCCGCCGCGAGGCCCGCGACCGCTTCATCGCCGCCTGCCAGTGGGCAGAGGCCCGCGGTGCCCGCACGGTGCTGCTCGCCGCCTCCACCAAGCGGCTGTTCGGCCGCGACGGCCGGGCGCTGAAGGAGATGTTCCCCAACCTGGTCTTCACCATCGGCGACAACGGCACCTCCAGCCTGCTGATCCGCGACGTCCGCGCCGCCCTGTCGCGGGCGGATCTCGCCCCCGGCCGGGCACGGGTGATGGTGATCTGCCCCTATGGCATTCTGGGCCGGATGATCACCCGCCGGCTGGTCGGCGACGGTTTCGAGGTGGTCGGCTATGGCGCCAACCCGGCCGCCCTGGCCGAGACCGCCTCGGATTTCGGCATCGCCACCACCACCGATCTCGACCGGGTGGGCCGGGTGGACGCGGTCGTGGCCTGCACCCATAACGACGCGTCGAAGCTGACGGCTGAGGGCATCGCGATGCTGCGCCGCCCCGGCCGCCGCCTGCTGGTGGTGGATGTGGCCGAGCCGGCCAATCTGGATCAGGCGGTTTACCAACGCCAGACGGCAGTGGTGGTGCGCCAGGATGCCGGCAACGGCCATGCCCGGGGGCTGCGCTATGTGCTGGGCGCCTTGTCGTGGCGCAAGCTCACCCTGTCGCGCGGCGTCATCTTCGGCTGCTTCGCCGAGGCCATGACCCTGCACCACGCCATCCACCGCCAGGGCCGCACCGACCTCGCCGCCCGCGACTGGTTCGTCATCGACGACGCCAACCTCGCCGAGGTCGAAACCCTGATGACCGGCATCGGCTTCGAACCCCCGGCACCACGCTGTTTCGGGCGGCCGGTGGAGAGTTTCCGGCTGGCGATCAAAGAGGCGGACGAGCTGCCCTCCTCAGCCTCTCCGACACTTCCAGTCAGCGTCAGCTGAAGGCCGCGATGACCGTCTCGATCGGAAGCAGGAGCAGGCGGCTTTCTTCCGGGTACTCGATGAAATCAGCGCAGTTCAGGTAGAAGCGCCTGGCGCGTTCGTCCTTCGCCTGTACGAGCACGGCACTTATGCCAAGGGTGCGAGATGCGGCGGCGATACGACCAAACGCGTCCAACAACAGATCGGCGCCGAGGCCCTGCCCGGCGTGATCCAGGCTGACCGCCAGACGGCCGATGATCGACACAGGTATCATGTCGGGGGCATTCCGACGCAGCTTGCCGGGAACGGCAGCACGCCCGAGAGCCCCCGCTGAAATGCAGTAATAGCCAACCACCTTCCGGCCGCGGCACATCACATAGGTTCTTGAGAAACGGCCTTCGTTGCGGAGGGCACGATGCCGCAGCCAGGCATCCAGCTCAGGCGTACCACAACTAAAAGTTGATAAATCATGCTCAGGGCTGAGGGGCTGGGGAGAGGTCAGCGCCTCTCCACCCTCGATCTCGCCGCCTATTTCTCCCATGCCGGTGTCCGCTTGACGAGTTTGCGGAGCTTCGGTCCGGGCGCGGGGGGATTGTCGAGCACCTGCAGAAAGGCGTCGTAACGCGCCGGATCGAGCAGAAAGAGCCGCTGGTCGAGGATCACGTCAATGGCAAGACTGCGGGCACTTTCGACCATGAACTCGGTGCGGGTCTTGCCCAGTGCCTGCGCTGCCTCGTCGATGAGCTGCCGGGTTCCGGCATCAATCCTGAGATTGATGCTGGCCTTGGTATCCGGCGCAGCGCCACGCTCCGCAACTGTGGTCGCGAAGGCATCCGGAGCATCATGCATGGCGGGTCTGCGGATCCTGGTCATAATCCGAATATGGCTCGGCGTATCTACATCGTCAATACGCCGCTCACCAAGACGCTGAAGCCGCAGCCGTCAAGGTGTTGACGAAGAAGGGCCGGACAGGTCGCCCCGTCCGGCCCCTCGCTTGCGGATCTCCGCCCCCGCGGTCAGGCGGTGGCGAATTTGCCGGCCAGGGCGTCCTCGATCAGGCGGATGGTCTCGGGCCGGCCGTAAAGCTGGATGAACGAACCCATGCGCGGGCCCTGTTCCTGACCGAGCAGCACCTCGTAGAGCAGCTTGAACCAGGCGCGCAGGTTCTCGAAGCCATGGGCCTTGCCGACCTCGTAGACCTCGTCCTGGATCGCCTCGGCCGTGGCGTCGGCCGGCAGGTCGCCGAGCCTTGCCGCCAGGGCCTCGATCGCCGCGCGCTCGGCCGCGTCCGGCAGCTTGTAGCGCTTCTGCGGCTTCACGAAATCCTGGTAATAATTCACCGCATAGCCGACCAGCCGGTCCAGATCGGGCTGGGTTTCGGGCGTCGCCTCGGGGGCGTAGCGGGTGATGAAGCCCCACAGCACCGACTTGTCCTCGGCATTGCAGGCGCTGGCCAGGTTGAGCAGCATGGAGAAGCCGACCGGCGGCTCGCCCGCCGGCGGGTTGCCGCCATGGATGTGCCAGGCCGGGTTCTCCAGCGTCTTTGCCGGCTCGTCCGCGGCGTGGAAGCCGCGGAGATGGGCGTAATAATCGTCCACCGCCCGCGGGATCACATCGAAATACAGCCGCTTGGCGCGCTTGGGCTGCTGGAACATGAACAGCGACAGGCTTTCGGGAGAGCCATAGCGCAGCCAGTCTTCGATGCTGAGCCCGTTGCCCTTCGACTTCGAGATCTTCTGGCCCTCGGCATCGAGGAACAGTTCATAGGCGAAGCCGTTCGGCTGGCGGCCGCCCAGGATGCGGGCGATCTTGCCCGACAGCTCGGCCGAGGGGATCAGATCCTTGCCGTACATCTCGTAGTCGACGTCGAGCGCCACCCAGCGCATCGCCCAATCGGCCTTCCACTGCAGCTTGGCCCGGCCACCGGTCACCGGCTGCTCCACCGTCGTGCCGTCCTCGTCCTGGAAGACGATGGTGGTGGCGGCGGCGTCATAGGACAGGATCGGCACCTGCAGCACCCGGCCGGTCGAGGGGCTGACCGGCAGGATCGGGCTATAGGTCTTCTGCCGTTCCTCGCCCAGCGTCGGCAGCATGACCTTCATGATCTCGTCATAGCGCTCCAGCACCCGGCGCAGCGCGTCGTCGAAGGCGCCCGAGTGGTAGCAGTCGGTCGCCGAGCGGAATTCGTACTCGAAGCCGAAGGCGTCGAGGAAGGCACGCAGACGGGCATTGTTGTGGGCGCCGAAGCTCGCATGGGTGCCGAACGGGTCCGGCACCGCGGTCAGCGGCTTGCCGAGCGCGCCGCGCACCAGCTCCTGATTCGGGATGTTGTCCGGAACCTTACGCAGCCCGTCCATGTCGTCGGAAAAGGCGATCAGCTTGGTGGGCATGCCGGTCAGCTGCTCGAAGGCCCGGCGCACCATGGTGGTGCGGGCCACCTCGCCGAAGGTGCCGATATGCGGCAGACCCGAGGGGCCGTAGCCGGTCTCGAACAGGACATAGCCCTTCGCCGGCAGTTTTCCGTCCAGCCGCTTTGCCAGATCCTGGGCTTCCTTGAACGGCCAGGCCTTGGCCTCGGCCGCGAGACGGCGATCGACGGTCATGATGGGACGCATCCCTGCGAAGGGGTTGATGGATGGAGACGCGGCGAAGGTATGCGCAGCCGCAGCATGGGTCAATCGAGCGGATCTCATACAAGGCCGGCGGCATGTGCATGGCCGAACTGGTACAAGACGCGAACAACCCCTATAACCTACGGACACGCTCAGCCCGTCCCCGCCCGCACCCCAGCCGCACGAGCCCGGTAACCGGACCCCGATGCCAGCCCAAGACGACGCCTTCCGGGGTCTCGATCCCGCCCGGACCGATCCGCTGAACGCACCCGTTCTGGTGGCGCGTCGCGGCCGCGGCTATTGGAGCGCGCGGCCGGGCGAGACCTCGCGGGCGCTTCGTCCCGACCGGGTGGCGACCGCCTGGCACGATCATCAGCCGCTGGTGATCCACAAGCCGGCGACAGCGCGACGGCTGGGGCTGGACCCCGCACAGCTTGAAGCCTTCGACCTGCTGGAACTCTTCGCCTTCATCAACCCGGCAGAGACACCGCCGCCCACCGCGCGCGGCCTTGCCGCGGCGCTCGATGTGGAGCTGCCCGGCGCCGATCCCACGGGCGAGATCGCCTGCATCCGTGCCATCACCCGCCGGCTGCTCAAGGTCGCCTCGATCAAACTCCGCCTGCCGGAACCCGCCGCCCTGCTGCACGAGGCGGCGCAGGCCGGCTGGATCTGGGCCCGGCCGCTGATCCAGGCTTCGGGCGCGGTGCCGCCCGCCGACAGCTGGGGGCTGAAGGTCTGGGGGCGGCTGCCCGAATGGCAGGAACAGCCGCCCGAAGGCCGCCCCACCCAGCTGGGCGTGCTACCCGAAGAGGCGGTGCAGCGGCTGGAGCGGCTGACCGGTGCCGGCGCCGAGCCGCGCCCGGAACAGCGCCGCTATGCCATGCATGCCAGCCTGGCCTTCGCCGCCCGCCATGAAGGCCAGGGCCCGGCCCTGGTGCTGGCCGAAGCCGGCACCGGCACCGGCAAGACGCTCGGCTACATCGCCCCCTCCAGCCTCTGGGCCGAGAAGAACGGCGGCACGGTCTGGATCAGCACCTATACCAAGAACCTGCAGAAGCAGATCGACGACGAACTCGACCGGCTCTATCCCGATCCGGACGAGAAGGCGCGGCGCGTGGTGGTGCGCAAGGGCCGCGAGAACTATCTCTGCCTGCTGAACTATCAGGAGGCCATGCGCCGCACCGATACCGGCCCCGACCGGGCGGGGCTGGTGCTGACCGCCCGCTGGATCGGCGCCACCCGCGATGGTGCGCTTTATGGCGGCGACTTCCCGGGCTGGTTGTCGGAACTGGTCGGCCGGCGGGCGACGCTGGACCTCACCGATCATCGGGGCGAGTGCATCTATTCGGCCTGCGAGCACTATCGCCGCTGCTTCATCGAACGCGCGCAGCGCCGCTCGCGCCGGGCGCGGATCGTGGTTGCCAATCATGCCCTGGTGATGGTTCAGGCGGCGACCGGCGGCGATGATCAATACGGCCCCGACCGCTTCGTCTTCGACGAGGGCCATCACCTGTTCGACGCGGCCGATGCCGCCTTCGCCGTCGACCTGTCGGGACGCGAGGGCGAGGAACTGCGCCGCTGGATCGCCGGCCGCGAGACCCAGCGCCGCAGCCGCGCCCGCGGCCTGCGCGACCGGGTGGGCGATCTGGTCGCCGGCCGCCCGGCTGCGGAAGAGGCGCTGGCCGAGGCGATGCGCGCCGCCCGCGCCCTGCCGGCCGAGGGCTGGCGCCAGCGTCTGGAAGACGGCCTGCCCGAGGGGCCGTTCGAGGTGTTCCTGGCCCGCGCCCGCGGCACCGTGCTTGCCCGTGCCGCGGGCGATGCCGATGCGCCCTATGGGCTGGAGGCGCCGGTCGCCCCGCCGGCCCCCGATTTCATCGTGGCAGCCACAGAGCTTGAAGCCGCACTCCGCCTGCTGGAAGTGCCGCTCGGCCGGCTGTCGGAAGCGCTGGCCGGCATGCTGGACGAAGAGGCCGACACGCTGGAGCCGGGGGACCGCGCGCGGATCGATGCCACCGCCCGGGCGATCAGCCGCCGCGCCGCGGGGCTGGTCAAATCCTGGCGCGAGATGCTGGGCGCGGTGGAAGAGGGCCCGCCCGCCCATCATGTCGACTGGCTGGCGATCGACCGCGCCTTCGGCCGCGATGTCGACGTGGCGCTGAAGCGGCGCTGGATCGACCCGATGCTGCCCTTTGCGCGGGTGTTCGGCGAACGCGCCCGCGGCCTGCTGGTGACATCCGCCACCCTGACCGGCGGACGGCTGCCCGCCCGGGCCAAAGCGACGGCACCCGACGGCGACGGCGACCCGCCAGCGACGGCAGAAACCCGCGACGGTCTGGACTGGCGGACGGCCTTCACCCGATCGGGCGCCCGCCACATTCCCGGCACGCCGCAGACGCTGAGCCTGCCCTCGCCCTTCGATTACGGCGCCTCGGCGCTGGCCCTGGTGGTGACCGATCTGCGCCGGTCCTCGGCCGACCAGATCTCGGCCGCCTATCGCGAACTGTTCCTGGCGGCAGAGGGCGGCGCGCTCGGCCTGTTCACAGCCGTGCGCCGCCTGCGCGTGGTGCACGACCGGATCGCGGCGGCGCTGGAAGAGGCGGGGGTGTCCCTTTACGCCCAGCATGTCGATCCGCTGGACACCGCCACCCTGGTCGACATCTTCCGCGCCGAGGAAGAAAGCTGCCTGCTGGGCACAGATGCGGTACGCGACGGCGTCGACGTGCCCGGGCGGTCGCTGCGCCTGCTGGTCGCCGACCGGGTGCCCTGGCCGCGGCCCGACATTCTGCACCGGGCCCGGCGGCTCGCCTTCGGCGGCAGCCATTACGACGACGCCATCGTCCGGCTGCGGCTGCGCCAGGCCTTCGGCCGGCTGATCCGGGCGCGGGAGGATCGCGGCGTCTTCGTGCTGCTGGACGGTGCCCTGCCCACAAGGCTGACCACCGCCTTCCCCGAAGGCGTGACGGTGGAACGGGTCGGCATCGCCGAGGCAATCCGTCGCACCCGTGCCTTTCTGCACCCGCAAGCCGGCCAGGATCGGGACCGGCGGGACGGGGCCGGCTTGCCCCTGCCCGAGGCTTCCGGTAACAATCGGGGACCGGCGGTGCCGGGCGCCCGGAAACCGGGGGACCGGCAACACGACAACCGGCGCCCGGACGACATCTCCGGCTGACGACACCACCTCCTCATCGCATCTCCCGCCCCTCGACGGTTGACGGTAAATGGCTGCTCATCACTCCGCATTGATCCACACCATGGTTCTGATCTCCGCCGCCGATCGCGAGATGACCGATTTCGAGATGAAGGCGATCGGCGACACGGTGCAGGGCCTGCCCGTGTTCCGCGATTTCGACGCGACCACGCTGCCCGCCATCGCATCGGATTGCGTCGGCATGCTCCAGAACGAGGACGGGCTGGATGCCGTGCTCGACCATCTGGCCGCCGACCTGCCGGCGAAGCTGCGCGAGACCGCCTATGCGCTGGCCTGCGAAGTGGCCGCCGCCAACGGCTCGGTCAGCCAGGAGGTGATGCGCCTGCTCGAAATCCTGCGCCATCATCTGAACATCGACCGCCTGATCGCGGCTGCGATCGAGCGCGGCGTCCGCGCCCGCTATGCCCATCTCTGATCGGCAGAGCCGGTGAACGAAACCGCCCCGCCCCGACCGTCGCGCGCAAGGCGCAGACCGGCCGCCCCCGCCACCGAAGCGGCGCCACGCAGGCGTGGCCGCCGCGGGGGTGAACGGGCGGCCGCGGCCATGGCTGCGGCCGAGGCGGCGCTGGTCCGCGAACTGACCGATCCGCTGGCCGTGGTCGGCATCGACGAGGCCGGGCGCGGCCCCTGGGCGGGGCCGGTGGTCGCAGCCGCGGTGATCCTGGATCCCGCGCGCCCGATCGAGGGTCTGGCGGACAGCAAGAAGTTGAGCCGCAAGAAGCGCGAAGCCCTGTTCCCGCTGATCATGGAACGCGCCCGGGTCGGCATCGGCGAGGCGTCGGTGCGCGAGATCGACCGGCTGAACATCCTGAAGGCGAGCATGCTGGCCATGCGTCGCGCCTTTGCGGATCTGGATGCCGGCGGCCGGCCGCCGGAACTCGCGATCGTCGATGGCGACCATACGCCCGAACTGCCGGTGCCGGCGGTGCCGGTGATCGGCGGCGACGGCCGCTCGGCCGCGATCGGCGCGGCATCGATCATAGCCAAGGTCACCCGCGACCGGATCATGGCCGAACTGGACCTGATCCATCCGGGCTTCGGCTGGGCGCACAATGCCGGCTATGGCACCGCCGAGCATCTGACCGCGCTGGAACGCCAGGGCACCACCGGCCATCACCGGACCAGTTTCGCGCCGATCGCCCGGCTGATCGCCGGCGCGCCGGTGGAGGCCGAGCCGACAGCAGACGAGGTTGCGGCCGAATGAGGCGCCGGCGCAGCGACAGGACGTCCGCTCCATCACCGGCAGAGCCGGCGCCCATCGACCCGATCGACCCCGACGCCGCGGCCGGCAGCGTGCTTGCCGGCGACTGCATCGAGGTGATGCGCCGCCTGCCTGCGGGATCGGTGGACATGATCTTCGCCGACCCGCCCTATAATCTGCAGCTGGCCGGGCCGCTGCACCGGCCCAATAACAGCCGGGTGGCCGCGGTCGAGGATGCCTGGGACAAATTCCCCGATTTCGCCGCCTATGACGCCTTCACCCATGCCTGGATGGCCGAGGCCCGCCGGGTGCTGAAGCCCCAGGGCACGATCTGGGTGATCGGCAGCTATCACAACATCTTCCGGGTCGGCGCCGCGATCCAGGATCTGGGTTTCTGGATCCTGAACGACGTGATCTGGCGCAAGACCAACCCGATGCCCAATTTCCGCGGCCGGCGCTTCACCAATGCCCACGAGACCCTGATCTGGGCCGCACGCGATGCCCGCACCCGCTATCGCTTCAACTACAAGGCGCTGAAGCGGCTGAATGACGGGCTGCAGATGCGCAGCGACTGGCTGCTGCCGATCTGTTCCGGCCCCGAGCGGCTGAAGGATGGCGACGGCCGCAAGGCCCATGCGACCCAGAAACCCCTGGCCCTGCTCTACCGGGTGCTTCAGGCCGCAACCGCGCCGGGGGACCTGGTACTGGACCCGTTTTTCGGCACCGGATCGACCGGTGTCGCCGCCAAGGCGCTGGGCCGGCGCTTCATCGGCATCGAGCGCGACCCGGGCTATGTCGAGCTGGCGATGCGGCGCCTTGCCGAGGCGCCCGAGACGCCGGATCCGAAGCTGCTGGGCGGCGACGGGGTGGAGCGCGAGCCGCGCATCGCCTTCGGCCTGCTGGTGGAAACCGGCCTGCTGCCGGTGGGCACGAAGCTTTGGGACCGGCAGGCCCGCCATTCGGTCAAGGTCCGCGCCGACGGTCTGGTGGAAACCGGCCGCGGCCGCAACGCCGCCTTCGGCTCCATCCATCAGATGGGGGTGAAGGCCTCGGGCGGGCCGTCCTGCAACGGCTGGACCTTCTGGCACACCCGCGCCCGCAACGGCACGCTGACCCCGATCGACGAGCTGCGCCGCCGGCTGCGCGCCGAAATGGCCGAAGAGCCGCTGACCGCCGCGGAAGAGGATGCGGCAGAAGAGAATGCGGCCGGGACCGACATCCCGGCCATCCTCTCGGTCACGACCTGAGCGTCAGCCGCGATAGCGGCGGGTCAGCGCGTCGGCATGGGTCAGCAGCGCCTGGGCCCGGGCATCCAGACCAAGCCTGCCATACACGTTCGACAGGGCCCGCAGGGTCGCCGGCACTTCGGGCGTGGCGGCGCGGCGCAGTTCCAGCATCTGCTGGGCCGGCACCAGCCGGTCGGCCCGGATCAGGGCATCCAGATAGACCTGTTCGAACAGGTCGCGCTGGGCATGGCTGCCGCCGATCTCGGTCATCCGCGGCAGGGCCTGGCCCAGGCCGCGGATCGCCGCCTGCCATTCGCCCTTCGCATGGGCCAGCAGGCCGTCGGCGGCCGGAACCGCCACCTCGGCCCAGGCCGGCACCAGGAAGGGCGGCACGGCGCGGGCATGGGCATGGATCGCCAGCCGCAGGGCATCGGCCTTCCCGGTCAACCCGGCGCGGGCCAGACCGTAGAGATATTGCAGGTCCAGGAAGGGCTGGACATGGTCGCCGGTACGCAGCGCCAGATAGGTGCCGAGATCGGCCCAGCGGTCGCCGACGTCGATCCCGGCCAGTTCCAGCCGCATCAGCAGCGAGACCGCGTTGATCTGGTCCTGGGAATATTCCTTCCACACCCCCCAGACCCGGCCGTCATAGATCGCGAAAATCTCGTCCACCCGGTCGCGGTCCAGCAGGAACAGGCAGAGATGCCACCAGTTATGGGTCGACATGAACGAGTTGAGCCCGACCCAGGTCTCGCTCATCTCCTGCATGAAGGCGAGCCCGTCATCGGTGCGGCCGCGGCTGAGGCAGACATGGGCGATGGCGTGATGGGCCCAGGGCTCGTCGCGGCGCAGCCGGATCGCCTCGCGCGCTTCCGCCTCCGCCTCGTCGATCAGATGGCACTGTTCCAGCGCGAAGGCGCGCATGCCGTGCAGCTCCGCCACCTCGGGCGCATGGGGCACGGCATGATCGACGATGCGCAGCATGGTCGGGCTGTCGCCCAGATTGAAGGCGTGATACTGGCCGAGCTTGGCGGCGACCAGATCACGCGGGAAGCGGCTGACCGTCTCTTCATGCAGCCGGATCGCCCGCGGCATGTCGCCCCGGACCCAGGCGCCCACCGCCTCTACCGTCAGCCGCTCGCGCGGGGTGGCATCGCCGGCCGCCGCCTCGGCACGGGCCAGATAGGGCGTGGCGTTGGCGACCGCATCGGGGGTTTCGGCGAACATGTGCAGGGCTGCCGCATAGGCCTGGGCCAGGGCCGAATCATGATCGGCATCCGCCGCCGGCAGCAGGTCGACCGCCTCGGCCCTGTAACCCAGGAAACCGCCGATGAAAGCGTCGATGCCGTCGATGGTGCCCGACCGGCCGGTGGTCACGGCATTGTCGAGACGGTCGGTCTGTCGGCTGATCGGCATGGTCCAGGCATCCCTTGCTGTCGCGCTGAGGCTGGCGGTGACCGGGCCGGATGGCCGTCACCGCCGCCTGCACCAGTCTGGGTGCGCCGGGCCCGGCGGATCAAGGGTTCCGTTTGCCGCAGCCCCCCCGATCCACCGGCCGGGATCAGAAGGGCAGCCCCTGCTGGCGGCCACCGACACCGGCATGTTCGACCAGCTTGGCCATCACGCTCGGCAGGCCGGCGACGCCCAGATGTTCGGGCTTGCACCAGCGCGGATCGCCCGCCTCCCCCGCTTCGGCCGCATCCAGGGCCGCGGCTTCGGCACGGGTCATCCGGCGCAGCATCACCCGCGCTTCCAGCCGGAAATGGGTGAAGACATGAACCACCGTGCCCGGCAGCATCCGCCAGCCGGTGGGGCCGAGCGGGGCATGGGCCAGGGCCTCGGCCTCGTCCCAGGGCGCCCCCTCGCGCCAGGGCGTGGCCGGCACTTCGGTCATCGCCCCCAGCAGCCCGCCTTCGGGGCGGGTGCGGATGCGCAGCGCATCGCCGGGCGCCAGGGCCACGAAAGCCACGGCATGGCGCACCGGCCGCTCCCCCTTGGGCAGGCGGGCGGGCAGGTCGTCGGCGATCTCCCGCGCCTCGGCGGCGCATTCGCCGGTCCAGGGGCAGCGATGGCAGGCAGGCCGGCGCGGGGTGCAGAGCGTAGCGCCCAGATCCATCATCGCCTGGGCGAAATCGCCCGGCCGGTAGTCATGGGCGAACTGGGCGGCGCGGGCGCGCAGTTCCGGCTTGGCATCCGGCAGGGGCGTCGTGACGGCATAAAGCCGCGCAGTCACCCGCTCGACATTGCCGTCCACCGGCACGGTCGGCCGGTCGAAGGCGATCGCCGCCACCGCCGCCGCGGTATAGGGGCCGACACCCGGCAGATCCAGCAGCCCCGCCTCGGTATCGGGAAAGCGGCCGCCATGATCCGCTGCCACCGCCTGAGCACAGGCATGAAGGTTGCGCGCGCGGGCGTAGTAGCCGAGCCCCGCCCAGCGCGCCAGCACCTCTTCCCGGGGGGCGGCGGCCAGATCGGTCACCCGCGGCCAGCGGTCCAGGAAGGCGCGGAAATAGGGCCCGGCCGCGGCCACCGTGGTCTGCTGAAGCATGATCTCGGACAGCCAGACGGCGTAGGGATCGGCGGTCTCGCCCGGCGCCGCCCGCCAGGGCAGCACCCGGCGGTTGTGATCATACCAGTGCAGCAGCCGCATGCGCAGCCGGTCGCGGCGCGCGGGATCGATCGGCGGCACGGCAGGACCGGCAGCGATCCGGGTCTTGGGCGGGCGGCCTCGGGGCATGGGCGGCGGACATCCTGGCTGAACGAGCGAAGCTCCCGGAGACCGGGGGCGGCCCTGACATAGCGCCGGGCGATGCCGGCGGCAAGGCCCGGCTGCGCCTCAACCGCCGCCCCGCGGCGGCGGCAGGGCCTTCAGCTGGCATTCGGCTTCCGCCTGAATCCAGGTCAGGAAATCGCGGATCGGCCGCGCGCCCTCGCGGTCTTCGGGATAGACCACCCAATAGTCATGGGGGACGTCCAGGCTTTCGGCGAAGGGCCGGACCAGCGCGCCGGTCACCAGCGCATCGACCGCCAGCCCCAGCGGCACGATGGCAGCCCCCATGCCCGCCGCCGCCGCGTCCAGGCACAGAAAGGTCAGGCCATAGCGCGGCCCCCGGCCGCCATCGACGCCCGACAGCCCGTGATGGCGCAGGAAATCGGTCCAGCCCGGATCGACGAAATTGCCGGCCGGGTCGATCTCGTCATGCAGCAGGGTGACGCGGGCCAGATCCGCCGGGCTGCGCAGCCGCGCGGCCATCGCCGGCGCGCAGACCACCACCATCCGCCCGGGCAGGATCCGGTGTGCCACCAGCCCCGGATAGCGGCCACCGCCATAGCGGACCGCGACATCGACGCCGTCGCGGTTGAAATCGGCCAGCGTCGAGGCGGCAAGCAGGCTGACCTGGCGGCCGCCCAGCGCCGCGGTCAGCCGCTCCATCCGCGGCAGCAGCCAGCGGCCGGCAAAGCTCGCCAGCGTCGAGACGGTCAGGCCGAATTCGGAGGTGACCTCCTGCACCCGCCGGATTTCGGTTTCCAGCTGGTCGAACTGGTCGGTCAGCGCCGGCTGCAGGCGGCGGGCATATTCGGTCATCTCCACCCCGCGCGCATGGCGGGCGAAGAGCGGCCGGCCCAGCCAGTCTTCAAGCTGGCGGACCTGCTGGCTGACGGCCGCCGCCGTCACGCCCAGTTCCTCGGCCGCGCGGGAAAAGCCGCCGAGGCGGGCGGCGGCCTCGAAATGACGCAGCGCCAGCAAAGGCGGCAGACGGCGACGGCGAAGCGGCGGCTGACTCACGCAGGTGGATCCCGTCCTGGGGGCGGCCCGGGTCCTGCCCGACCCAGGCTCAGCCTGATTGAGGCTATGGGCGAGAAAGGCTCCGTCGCGGCCGGGGCCGGCTCGCCGTAGTCTCAGGACCGTATCATGAACTCCGGAGACGAACCATGTCCCCCTCCCCGTCGGCCCCCTGCATGGACCGGCGGCGCGCCGTCTTTCCGTCGGTGGCACCGCTGTCTGCGGCCCTGATCTCCCTTGTCCGGCACATCGACCGCCTGGTGCGGAGCGACCGCCCCGGCCGGATTCCGGCCGCCGAGCGCCAGGCCTATGACCTCGGCGATCCGCATCCCGAACCGCCCCGCCCCTGCTGGCCCTTCTGACACCACCCTGGCCCTTCTGAAACCGGATCCTTCCGCGCCCCCAACGGAAAGCCATGCCGATGCCGCTGACTGCCCCGGCCACCACCCTGCTCGCCCATGCCGGCACCACGCTTCAGCCGGCCGAACCGGCGCGGGCCGCCCTGGTGCTGGTCGCCGTGCAGGAGGAATATCGCAACGGCCGGCTGCCGCTGGTGGGGGTGGATGCAGCGCTGGATGAAATCTGCCGCCTGCTGCACCGCATGCGCCGGCTGGAAGTGCCGGTGATCCATCTCCGGCACCTCGGCCGGCCCGGCGGCGGGCTGTTCGATCCGGGCGGAACCGGGGCGCTGATCATCCCGGCGGCGGGCCCACGCGACGGCGAGATCGTGATCGACAAATCCCTGCCCGACGGTTTCACCGGCACTGATCTCGCGGCGCGGCTGCGGGCAGAGGGTCGCGCCCAGCCGGTCTTTGCCGGCTTCATGAGCCATCTCTGCATCTCCAGCACCGCCCGCGCCGCCCTGCATCTGGGTTTTGCGCCGACGGTGGTCGGCCGCGCCTCGGCCACCCGCGACCTGCCGGCCGCGGCGGGCGAGACCGAGCCGGTCCCGGCCGAAATCCTGCATCGCGCAACGCTCGCGGCCCTCGCCGACCGCTTCGCGGCGGTGGTGCCGGATGCCGGTGCCTGGGGCGGCTGACCGCGCCGCCGGAAATCCCCCTAAAAAAATCTCTGCGCACTGTCGATTGCGGCCGAACCGGTTCGTCGTCATGTCAGGGGGGCGATCAAGCCTCCATCGACAACGGAGACGAGACGATGCGTGTCATGGTTCTGGTGAAGGCGACGGCCGACAGCGAAGCGGGCATCATGCCCTCCACCGATCTGCTTGAAGCGATGGGTCGCTTCAACGAAGAGCTGGTCGCGGCCGGCATCATGCTGTCGGGCGACGGCCTGAAGCCTTCCGCCCAGGGCAAGCGCGTGGCCTTCGACGGCCCTGCCCGCAGCGTGATCGACGGCCCCTTCGCCGAGACCCGCGAGCTGGTCGCCGGCTTCTGGATCTGGGAGGTGAAGGACATGGCCGAGGCGGTCGAATGGGCGAAGCGCTGCCCCAACCCGATGCCCGGCCCCAGCGAACTCGAAATCCGGCCCTTCTACGAGATGGCCGATTTCGCCGATGTCCTGACACCCGAGGTGGCGGCGATCCACGACCGGGTCCGCGATGACCTTGCCGGACACTGACCCCGACGCGGCGGTCCGCCGCGCGGTCGAAACCGTGTTCCGGATGGAGCGGGCCCGCCTGATCGGCGGGCTCGCCCGGATGCTGCGCGACATCGATCTGGCGGAGGACCTGGCGCAGGAGGCCCTGCTCGCCGCCCTGGCCGACTGGCCGCGCAGCGGTATTCCCGCCCGGCCCGGCGCCTGGCTGATGGCGACGGCGAAGCGTCGGGCGATCGACCGCTTCCGCCACCGGCGGATGCAGGCGCGCAAGCTCACCGAACTCGGCCACGCGCCCGAGGATGACGGCGCGGCACAGGTGACGGCGGCAGAGGCGGCGATGGATGATGACCTCGGCGACGAGATCCTGGGCCTGATCTTCGCCGCCTGCCACCCGCTGCTGACGGCCGAGGCCCGGGTGGCGCTGACCCTGCGCCTGATCGGCGGGCTCACCACCGACGAAATCGCCCGCGCCTTTCTGGCGAAAGACGCCACCATCGCCCAGCGGATCCTGCGGGCGAAGAAGACACTGGGGCGCGCCGGTCTCGCCTGGGAGATCCCCGAGGGCGACGCCCTGAAGCCCCGGCTCGCCTCGGTGCTGGAAGTGATCTATCTGGTCTTCAACGAAGGCTATGCCGCCACCGCCGGCGACGATCTGATCCGTCCGGCGCTTGCCGACGAAGCCCGACGTCTGGGGCGGATCCTGGCCGCGGCGATGCCGGGGGAGGCGGAGATCCACGGGCTCTGCGCGCTGATGGATCTGCAGGCCTCGCGCTTCGCGGCCCGGGTGGCCCCGGACGGATCCCCCGTGCCGCTGACCGGGCAGGACCGCCGGCTCTGGGACCGGACGCTGATCCGGCGGGGGCTCGATGCCCTGGCGAAAGCCGAGGCAGCGGGCGGCGCCGACGGCCCCTATGCCCTGCAGGCCGCCCTTGCCGCCTGCCATGCCCGCGCGGGCCGGGCGGAGGACACCGACTGGCCGCGGATCGCCGGGCTCTATGACCGGCTGGCCGTGGTTATGCCCTCGCCGGTGGTGGAGCTGAACCGGGCGGTGGCCCATGGCGTGGCCTTCGGCCCCGGGGTCGGGCTCGCGCTTCTGGCACCGCTCGACGGGCTGCCGGCGCTTGCCGGCTATGCGCCCCTGCAGGCGGCGATCGGCGACATGCTCGCCCGGGCCGGCCAGCCTGGGGAAGCGCAGGCGCGGTTCACCCGCGCCGCATCCCTTACCAGCCATCCCAGGGAGCGGGATTTCCTGCTGGCACGCGCCGCCGCCTGCGTCGTCTGACGATGCGGTTCGCCTTCCGGCCCGCACGGGGCTAGAATGGGCGCCGAACCCCGCCAGCCGCCGGAGCCCCGATGGCAGAGACCGCCGCCGATACCGCCGCCGAGCGCCGCCGCGCCGCCAGCCGCCGCGCAGCGCGGCCCGATGGCCCGCGCAAAGAGGGGGAGGCCGAGCGGATCCGGGCGGAACGCAGGCTGGCGGATCTGGTGCCGGGGCTGCTGGACCGCGATCTCAGGCGCCGGGGCTTCATGGCCGGGCGCATCGTCACCGACTGGCCGCAGATCATCGGCCGGCCGCTCGACCGGGTGACCATGCCGCTGGAACTGAAATTCCCGCCCGGGCGCCGCGCCGGCGGCACGCTGATCGTGAAGGTCGCCGGCCCCTTCGCAACCGAGATCCAGATGCTGAGCCATCTGGTGATCGAGCGGGTGAACGCCTATTTCGGCTATGGCGCGGTGGAACGGCTGCGCATCCAGCAGGGGCCGATCCCCGCCCCCCAGACCCGACCCCATCCGGTGGTCCGGCCGCTGCCGCCCGCGGAAGAACGCCGGCTGGGCCAACTGGTCGCCACCGTGCCCGATGCCGATCTGGCCGCGCGTCTGGAACGGCTGGGCCGGGCGGTCTATGACAAGGCGGCCCGCCGGCGTGCCTGATGCGGCTGACCCTTGTGGGGTTCCGCACCGTCATGCACCGGCTGGGG
>MDTG01252633.1_pt1 | contig 36938 bp, 35 predicted proteins | sample 811421 | NCBI WGS metagenome assembly MDTG01 (sample SAMN05326645, study PRJNA326480) | marine metagenome | isolation source: seawater | place: Pacific Ocean: South East | collected 2011
AGATGGAGTGCTTCGAATTGCAGTTGCAAAAATGGCTGGCGCGGTCAGAGAAGTCTCTGTCCACCGAGGTTTTGACCCGCGAGACTTCGCACTGCTTGGCTTTGGTGGTGCTGGCCCGATGCATGTCTTTCTTGTTGCTGAAGAATTGGCCGTGCCGACAGTTATTGTCCCCCGCTATCCTGGCCATTTGTCAGCTATGGGACAACTGTTAGCTGATCAGCGTCAAGACATGGTTTTATCATGGGGCGGAAGGCTCGAAAATCTGTCTGGGGGAGACTTGCTTTCCCGTATAGAGGTGATGGAAAAAGAGTCTGAAGCTTTGCTCTCCGGCAATGGATTTGCTGTAGATAGACAAATGCACGAGTTTTCAGTGGACATGCGATATACTGGTCAAAGTTTTACATTGGCTGTTCCGATAGAGAAAAAGAAAATGACTTGGGATTCTCTGAGGCGCGGATTTGGTGAACGACATGAGCAAACCTTTGGGCATCAGGACTCTTCTAACGAGTGTGAAATAGTTAATTTACGTCTTGTGTCACGTGGGTTGGTTGACAAGCCAGTATTAACATTTTCGGAAAAAAATGATAAAAATCCAATCATCGAGAGTAGAAAAATATGGTTTGATGGCGCTTGGGTGGAATGTTCAATTCTAGATCGTGAGTTGATGGCTGCAGAGAGCACATTTGTTGGTCCAGCTATAATAGAGGAAGCTGGTGGAACAACTGTGGTACCGCCTAAATGGAAGGTTTCTGTACATTTGTCAGGAACACTTTTTTGCGAAAATCCATTTAAAAAAATATAAAACTTGTACGCAGCCTAATAGAAGATTAAGTTTGTATCATTGGGTTAATTGAGCGTATAAGCGATGTCGGCGTCGAGATCACATAAGGAGTGGTATGAAACTGCAGGAAATATTTTGCCTGGAGCAGGGCTTGGCGGGTATTCTTTGGATGAGGATATTCGTTTCGTAATAGAACGGGGTAAAGGTTCTAGGCTCTACGATGTTAGGGGTAGAGAATATATTGATTACGTCGGGGGTGCGGGTGTCTTAATACTCGGGCATGCTTTTCCTAGCGTGGTAGCGGCTGTTCAGGAGCAATCAGCTAAGGGAATACATTTTTTTGGCACATTAAACGAACAGTGTATTCTTCTGGCGGAAGAGCTTGTGGATGCAATCCCATGTGCAGAAAAGATAGCTTATTGTACTACAGGTTCTGAAGCTACCTTCTACGCTATGCGAATAGCACGTGCCTATACCGGAAAGGATAAAATTTTAAAACTGGAGGGTGGTTATCACGGAAATCACGATTATTCTTGTTATTCTGTAACGCCCCCTGGTCTTTCTAACTATCCAGTTGGCCAGCCTGATACAGCCGGGATGCCTGATGTTCTTAATGAAACAGTATTAATAGGCCCTTATAACGATCTTTCTACACTTCGTTCCATCTTAGAGGCTAACAAAGATGATCTAGCAGCAATAATACTAGAGCCTGTGCAAAGAATAATATTTCCCGTGGATGGGTTCCTGGAAGGAGTGCGGGAATTATGTGACGAGTATGGAATTCTTTTGATTTTTGATGAGGTGGTAACTGGCTTTCGGCTCGCTTTTGGTGGAGCACAGGAGTATTTTGGTATACTTCCCGATCTTGCGGCCTACGGTAAGATTGCGGGAGGCGGGGGACCGGTTGGCTGCGTGGCTGGTAAAGAAGATCTTATGGAACAATGTAATCCGGGTAACAGAGGTCGAGAAAATTACGCCTATATTAATGGAACGTTGCATGGAAACCCAGTTGGGTGTGCCGCTGGAAGGGCCACGCTTGAAGAACTTAGAAATCCCAATTTTTACTCGAACTTGGATGCCCATGCGGAGAAAACAAGGAATGCCTGTCAAGATGTGTTGAACCAGAAAGGCGTTCCGGCGAGAGTGATTGGGCGCCAATCATTTTGGCAGATTGTGTTTATGGAAAATGAACCGAGCGATTTCGGGGATTTTGTAAACGCAGATATGACTCGTAGTCGCTTCTTTGATACTCTTCAGATGCATGAGGGTCTGTACGTACTTCCAAACGTAAGGCGTTTTGTTTCTGGTGTTCATTCGGATGATGATTTGAATCTTACAGTAGAGGCGCTAGAACGGGCGTGCGATGCACTGTAATTAAAATGGAAAATAATATGATACAGGGGGGAGCGGTGTTATTCTCAGAAATGACTCCGCCGGCCCATAGAGAAAACGCATTTAATGATTGGTATGATGGTCATCATTCTCCCAGCCACGTAAAGGGAGTTCCCGGATTTATAAGTGCAATGCGATATAAGTCTGATTCGGGGCCACATTATTTGGCTGTATATGAGCTTGAAAATCCGGAGACACTTCAGCATGAAGAATATAAAAAAAGAAAGCTTACCCCTGACAATCCCACTTACAAGATGCTCAAGAGTGTCTCCGGATTTACCCGTTATGTTGCTCGGGAAAAATTTTCCTTAGCTCGAGATCTTAATAATCAGTCTTCATTAGATGCAGAGTTCATTTACTGTATCTTTTTTTCTGTCCCTGCTGAACAGCGTCTCGATTTTGGGAAGTGGTTTGATGAAGAACATGCCGCTATGTTGCAACGCGATTCTAACTGGCTGTTAAGTCGTAGAATGGAAATAGTAAATTACGACCCAGAACCGTACACTGATATGATTTTGCATTATTTGAGCGATGACTCGTTATTGGAATCGGAAGAGTATTCCGCCGCCCAAAAAACTGATTGGGGACAAGAGTTTGCAAAAAAGACATGGTTTGAACCGCATTGTGTACTCTATCGCCGTCGACGTAGTCGGTTTTTAAAAGTGTCATGTAAGGGTGAAAAATGACAATTTCAGATAAAAAAACATATGAAAAGGGTCTGCAAATAAGAACGGATGTATTGGGCTCAGAATATGTAAAGCCAAATATTGATAAGGGAAAAGAAGACCCGTTTCATGGCGCCATACAAGACGTAGTTACGGAATATTGCTGGGGTATGGGTTGGGGGCGTGAGGGCGTTCTTAATAAAAAGCAGCGTTCGATGTTGACAATTGCGATACTTACTGCGCTAGGAAAACCCGCAGAGCTTAAAGCGCACACCCGTGGAGCGTTGAGAAATGGTGTGTCAGTAGAAGAAATAAAGGAGGTTTTAATTCACGCTACTGTATACTGTGGAATACCAGCTGGAGTTGATGCATTTCGTAATGCCAAAGAAGCTATTGACTTGTGGGAAGACAAAAAGACATAGAAATTTTATTGCGCGTTCTTGCGTTTTGCTTTTGTGTTAACACCCAGTGTTATTTTGGCTTTAACCCTCAATGATTGCACAATATTTTCGTACATTTTTGACAGAAGCCTCCGCTTAATTTCGTTTTCCATTTCCTCAAAAGAGCGGTTTTCGGCAAAACGGCTATCCTCGACTTTTATTATATGCCAGCCAAATTGCGTTTTGACAGGTTTTTCTGTGTACGTGCCCTCACGCAGTGAGAAGGCTGCTTTAGAAAAGGGTGAGACCATCTGGCTCTTAGAAAAAAAACGTAGGTTTCCTCCATTTTTTCCTGAAGGACCAAGTGACTTCTCTTTGGCGAGTGTAATGAAGCTTTTCCCTTTCTTTAAAGCCAAATAATCGCTTCGGCTTCAGGTCTAGTTTTAACTAGTATGAAGCGGGCCTTTATTTCCTCGTGTTTATCACCCAACGCTATTACTTTATTATATTAATTCCTTATTGTTTTGCTATTGAGGTTTTTTTAGTTCTTGTTCTATAAAAAGGTCATTTAGTAAACTGGATTTTTTATATGTTAGTCGTTTAACATATGATTCGCGTTTATGTATTCCGAGCTTCCTTGCGTGTTGTGCAATTAATTTTCGTTCCACGAGTTTCTCTAGAATCTGGGTTTGCAGTTCAGATATAGGCTGCTGTTTTATTTGGGGAGGGAGAGATTGGTAGAAAAATCACATCGGACTCTGTGATTTTTTCACCATTAACCCTTGCTAGTTCAGTTCTTTGATTGTTGGGAAGCATAGTCGGTTGCGCAAGACCAAATGTTGTAAACAAGACGGTGAACATGCTCAAACTTAATAAAAAGTTAGCATATACCTTTCAAACAATCTTCCACTTGCACTTGTCCTATTTCTATTCCAACAGGTTACCAGAGAAAAAAGAAATAATACAATTTTGTTTCACAGATTTTAAGGCAGAAACTGCACAATAAAGTGTATTATTTAGAAGCATAGATGGGGTCACCAAACCTCTCGTAAAGACTTATACTTGGTCGGAACCATGGTTCTTTAGACAATCTGTTGTAAGTATTTGATTCCCTCGCATTATCTCGTTTCGTATTATGAACCGCATCATAATCTTTAATATATTGAAGTGTTAAATGCGACCATGGAGAAGGGGTGAATTCTTCTATGTAAAAGCGACGTACCATCATCCATCCTGGTGTTTTCAAAATTGCAGGTATATGCTCTCTATCATACCAGTGGTTAAAATCTTCTTCGCGTTCATCGGGTACACTGAAGAAAATTACTCGCAACACGGAAGCTTTCATCGCGTCATGCTCCTCCACATCTTCAGCCAGAGCTGTGCTGATCAAATTTGCGGTGTACCTCTCATATTCGAGGGTATTAGATAACATCCATGCAGATTGCGCATTTGGCTGTGATTTTAGCTTTTGATATTCAATGCTTTCCAAACGATCAAGATTATCTATGTCGTAAAGTCCAAGATATATTGGCCTATCCATATCCCGAAAACGCTCAGCCCCGAAAAAACCATCGCATTTGAGGCGCATCGGTATTTGGTGTTTATCATACCACCGATTGAAATCATCTTCCCAGTCAGGATCTGGTGAGAGGATCGATAATAAAATACTGGCGTATCTCAGCGCTCTACTCCTATTCGTAGTTATTAACTTTTTGTAAGGATGCCCTATATTCTCAGCAAATAAAAGTCCTGTTTGTAATCAAAATTACTAACCATATCGCATTGCAGTTATAGCGCGGCATGTGTATTAAATGTTGTATACTTTTTGGTTTTTTCGTTAATGGCAAAAGTGGTGTATATTTGACTGAGAGGAGAGGTGTAGATGGACGGCGCTACTTTGGACAATGATCCCGTTTCTCTAGTTGATGATCGGGTTTCAGAGGGAGTGTTTCGTGTTGATCGTTCTGTTTACACGGATCAACTGATTTTTGACTTAGAAATGGAACGTGTGTTCGGAAGGGGATGGGTGTTTTTATGCCACGAAAGTCAGATCCCGGATGTTGGCAGTTATTTTGCAACTGAAATAGGGCGCACTCCTGTTGTCGTTATTAGGCAGAAAGATGGAAGTCTGTTGAGTTTTATAAATGCTTGTTCTCATCGAGCAGCAATTCTCACACCAAGAAAGCAGGGCAAAGCAAGAGTTTTAACGTGTCGTTTTCATGGTTGGGCATACAGTAGTGATGGGCGCTGTATACGTATCAAACAAGAGGAAGAGGGATATGGTAGCGATGGCTTCGAAAGATCTCAATATAATTTAAGAGAAGTAGCAAGAACAGAGAGCTACAGGGGTTTTATTTTTGGATCACTAGTTAAGGATGTTCCTCCGATTAAAGAGTCGCTTGCGGGCGCTGCTGGATGGATAGACTTGATGGTAGATCAATCACCCGAAGGTTTGGAAGTTGTTACAGGTTCCTCCACATACACCATCTACGGTAATTGGAAGATGCAAATGGAAAATAGCGTTGACGGCCACCATGTGTCGACGGTTCATCGGGTGTTTGCCAGTACCATACGGAATCGTGAGGAGCGGGATGGCTTAACAGATATGGATAAAACAGAGGGTGGTCGAATAGTTGAAAAAGTGCCATCAGGTGCCTACGACCTTGGTAATGGTCATATGTCAATTTGGGCGCAGCATACAACACCCGAAAGACGTCCTGTATATAAACGAAAAGAGTGGCTGGAGCAAAACTTTACTCCCGGCAAGGTTAATTGGATTCTTAACCGAGGGCGTAATCTTTCAGTATTTCCTAACGTTGCACTCATGGATAATCCATCCACGCAGATTCGTCGCGTTCGCCCAATTTCGCCGGATCGTACGGAGGTAACAGTTTATTGTATTGCGCATGTTGGTGAGGACCCCGTTTCTCGTGCCGCACGCTTAAGAAAATTTGAAGATTTTTATCTAACTGCTGGAATGGCTACCTCTGATGATATGTCTGCTTTGGAAGATACCTTTCTAGGTAGTCAGTCTCGGGTTACTCGTTGGAATGATTTTAATCGTGGGTTGCATAGCATGATAGATGGGTCCGATGATATTGCGAAAGAGGGCGGCATAAAAGCGGTTACAAGTTGTAATAGCTGGGAAAATGAAAATCTTTATCTCGGTTTTTATCGCCGTTGGCGTGATATGATGACGGTGAAAGAAATCTGATGATAGTGGACTCAGTGTTGTTGGCAGAGGTAACAAACCTGATAAATAACGAGGCTAAGTTCCTAGATCGACGAGACTGGGAAAAATGGCTAGAACTCTACACTGAAGATGCAGTGTTTTGGGCTCCGAGTTGGTCAGATGAAGAAAATATAATAGAAGAGCCACAGACACAACTTAACTTGGTGTTTCTTGAAGGGCGTGGCAAATTGGAAGACCGAGTTTTTCGTATAGAGACCGGTGATTCCTATGCATCAATGCCTCAGGACAGAACCGTGCACGTCGTTGGTAATATAACAGTTGACCGTGTGCAAGGCGAGAATATTGAAGCGTCGGGAAATGCTATAGTGCATTCTTATGGGCGACACGGGTGTAAAACTAGTGGAAATATGTACGAGTATATTTTAAATCGTAGTTTTGATGAATTGAAGATAGTGCGGAAGAAGATAATTATGATTGATGATGCGGTGGCAGGGCCGATAGATATATATCATTTCTAAAGTAGGAAACGAAAATGCTGGCTGTATGTAAGGTTGCAGAATGCAAGGGGGGTATAGAAGTAAGAAATTGCGACCCCATTGAACCAAAAGCGGGTGAAGTGCGAATTAAGGTTTCTGCAGCTGGGATCTGTGGAACTGATATGCAGATTTATAACTGGGCGCCCCGAATGGCACGCAGGATGCAGTTGCCCAGAATTCTAGGGCATGAGGTATGTGGAATTATAGAAGCAGTTGGGCCGGAAGTTCGGTCGCCAAAAGTTGGAGATTTTGTAAGCCTCGAAAGCCATGTCTTTTGCCGGGAATGCCGTCAATGTCGTCTTGGTCGAGCACATTTGTGTGAAAAAACTACATACCCTGGTATAAATTTTGATGGCGGTTTCGCCGAATATGTTACTGTTCCATCACAGATTTGTTGGGTTAATCCACCAGGGCTCTCTTTGGAAGTCGCTGCCATGATGGAACCGTTTGGTATATCAGTTCACGCTACACGAGAGGGATCCGGTGTCGCTGGAAAAAGTGTGTTGATTAACGGCTGTGGTCCAATTGGATTAATGAATATCGCAACCGCACGGGCAATGGGTGCTACAAAAGTTATTGCTTGTGATTTAAATCCAATACGCCTCAAGACGGCTACAGAAATGGGAGCGGATAGGGTAGTAAATGCAGCAGTAGAAGATTTGTGTTCTGTAATCGCAGACATGACTGCTCACGCTGGCGTTGATGTTGCTATCGAGTACACTGGATCTGAAGACGGGTTCAACACTTGTTTTCAAAGCCTCTCGAAGGGAGGTGATTTTAGGTTGGTTGGAGCGCCACCGAAACCTATTAGTGTAGATTTTACTCAATGGTTGCTCAAGTGTCCCAAGATGCAAAATATTCATGGTCGCCGGATTTGGGATAGTTGGCAATTCGCACTTGAGCTTATATCTGCTAAAAAGGTCGACTTAGGACCAATTCATAGCCATAGTATTCCCCTTTCGGAAGGCAAAAAAGGGTTTGAATTAATTTTAGCCGGTAAGGCGGTTAAACCACTTATTATTCCATGAAATATTATGCCTAAACACAAAATTACCATGATTTTTGAGGATGGCCGATCGGAAATGATAGAGGCTGACGAAAATGATACCATATATATGGCTGCTCTCCGTAATAAGATCCGATTGATGACAGATTGTTTAGAGGGCGCTTGTGCCACTTGTAAAGGGCAAGCTGTCAACGGCATTTATACAATGGATGATTACTCTGATGAAGCATTAAGTGATGAGGAAGCGGCGGATGGCGAGGTATTGACTTGTAAAATGCGAGCTCAGTCTGATTGCGTTATTGAATTTCCTTATATGTCTAAAGTAGCATTTCGTGTCGGTGCGAAAACTTGGGGTTGCTGTGTTAAATTCATCGAAAAAGTTTCATCCAATGTCGTAAAACTTGTTATTTCCCTGGATGAAAACGAGAAGAGCCCCCCAGTGTTTATGCCGGGTCAGTATGTAAATATATCTGTCCCTGGCTCGGATGAAACACGATCCTACTCCTTTGCTAATGCTCCCTCTTCCAATGGAACGCTTAGTTTTTACATTAAATTGTTGGATAAGGGAGTAATGAGTGATTACCTGCGCGAACGCGCGACAGAGGGAGATCCCATTTACATTACTGGCCCGTACGGAAGGTTTTACTTGAGGGAACCTGAGCGACCTATTTTAATGATAGCAGGTGGTACCGGACTAGCGCCAATGTTCTCGATGCTTAGTCAGATGGTTGATTTGGGGATGGTCCAACAATCTGTTCACCTACTGTATGGGGTTAATAAGACATCTGAAATTTTTGGCCTGGATGAAATAAAGGACAAATTTTCAAATAATCTGAAGCTTGTTTATGAAACAACATGCTTAGTGCCTGATGAAGAATGGTCTGGCGCCACTGGGTACGTTACCGATTTACTCAGACCGGAGTTAATTAAAGAAAGTACTGATGTGTATGTTTGCGGACCACCACCAATGATCGACGCCGTGGATATTTGGTTAACCGAAAACCAATTTGACAAAAAGTTCGTATACGCAGAGAAGTTTCTGCCAAGTTAGATTATTTTACACCTGTTCCAATTATAAACGGCCTATTTACTAATTGGTACTAAATTGGTACTAAATATCCAAATGGAGTGAACAAAGGTAGCAATTTCTGTCTTGATTGGGGAAAAACTACTATGCTGAAAGTAAGTAGATTTGCAGATTACAGTGTCATGTTGTTAACGCAATTGGCTGCGCATCCCTCTTCTCTGATGCAAACGCCAGATCTTGCGCTTGTCACTGGACTATCGGTCCCGACCGTTGCGAAAACATTAAAAAAATTATCGCAAGCAGGGTTAGTGGAATCCAGGCGTGGGGCTAAGGGTGGATATGCCCTAGTTCGAGATGCGGCAAACATTCCAGTAACAGAGATAATAGCTGCAATTGACGGCCCTATTGCACTTACTGAATGCACAGTTGATGCAGGTAGCGATTGTGAAATTGAGTCCTGTTGTTCAATTCGCGCCAAATGGCATAGAGTTAATAAAGCGGTCATAAACGTTTTAAACACTATTAGCCTCGCAGATATGGCTCCCGAAAATGCACCCTTCATTCCACATAGGCCCTTTGATCCTGTTGCTATGAGGCCGGGGGATTAATCATGGTGGAGGTAGCTGAAACTGAAGATGCATTGCGCGAGGCGACCCAAAGGGAGTACGAGTATGGTTTTGTTACGTCCATAGATTCCGAGTTTGCTCCTAAAGGTCTGAACGAGGATATAGTTAGGTTTATTTCTGCAAAAAAAAATGAACCGGAATGGATGTTACAATGGCGGTTAGAAGGGTATCGAATTTGGTTGGAAATGAATGAACCAAATTGGGCTTTTGTTAATTACGAACCAATTGATTATCAAGATGCATTCTACTACGCTGCTCCAAAGTCAGATGAGACTGCCCCTAAATCATTGGACGAGGTTGACCCAAAACTTCTTGAAACCTACGAAAAACTAGGTATCCCACTTCATGAGCGGGCAGCTCTCGCCGGTATTGCGGTTGATGCGGTGTTTGACAGTGTTTCTGTAGCCACAACTTTTCGCGAAAAGCTACACGAAGCTGGTGTAATTTTTTGCTCAATCAGTGAGGCAATTCAACAACACCCAACCTTAGTGAAAGAATATCTGGGAAGTGTTGTTCCCATTTCAGATAATTACTTCGCAACATTGAACTCTGCAGTTTTTAGCGATGGAACTTTTGTTTATGTGCCCAAGGGAGTCAGATGCCCTATGGAACTCTCAACTTACTTCCGGATTAATGCAGCAAACACTGGGCAGTTTGAACGAACTCTAATCATCGCTGATGAAGGGTCTTACGTTAGTTATTTGGAGGGGTGTACAGCTCCGATGCGAGATGAAAATCAGCTGCACGCTGCTGTTGTTGAGCTTATAGCACACGACAATGCTGAAATTAAATATTCAACAGTCCAAAATTGGTACCCGGGAGATGAAAACGGTAAGGGAGGAATCTTTAACTTCGTTACTAAACGTGGAATTTGTAAGGGGCGTAACTCCAAGATTTCTTGGACACAGGTTGAAACCGGGTCGGCGGTTACCTGGAAATATCCTTCATGCATTTTGGAAGGTGATAATTCTGTTGGAGAATTTTATTCAGTTGCATTAACTAATAACTTTCAGCAGGCCGATACAGGTACAAAAATGATTCATATCGGAAAAAACACCTCAAGCACTATCATTTCCAAAGGAATATCTGCTGGACAAGCACAAAACACTTACCGAGGATTAGTAAAGGTTTTGGGCAGCGCAAAAATGGCAAGGAATTATACTCAATGTGATTCGCTTCTAATAGGTGATAAATGCGGTGCGCATACGGTTCCTTACATTGAAACCAATCAACCAACTGCTCGTGTTGAACATGAAGCGACAACATCACGGATCAGTGACGACCAATTGTTTTATGTGATGCAGCGTGGATTGAGTGGAGAAGATGCAGTTGGATTGATAGTAAACGGGTATTGCAAGGAAGTGTTGAAAGAGCTGCCTATGGAATTTGCAGTTGAAGCACAGAAACTTCTGTCTGTGAGTTTAGAGGGTAGCGTTGGGTAGGAAAATGCTGTCAATAAAAGATTTACATGCCGAAATAGATGGGAAAGAGATCTTGAGAGGCTTGAACTTGGAAATTGATACCGGCGAGATACATGCCATCATGGGGCCAAACGGTTCTGGAAAAAGTACACTAAGTTACGTTCTTTCTGGCCGCGAGGGGTACGCAGTAACTAAAGGGGAAATTCTTTACAAAGGAAAAGATCTTCTCAAACTTACGGTTGAGGAGAGAGCTGGGGAAGGAATCTTTCTTGCTTTTCAATATCCAGTCGAAATTCCGGGTGTTACGGGTTTGAGTTTTTTGCGCACAGCTTTAAATGCGGTGAAAAGGTATCGGGGGGAAAAAGAAGTTCCTGCTACTGAGTTTTTAAAATTAGCACGTGAAAAAGCAGAAGGGTTAAAAATGGATCAGGCTATGCTGAAACGTTTTGTTAACGTAGGTTTTTCGGGTGGCGAAAAAAAACGAAATGAGGTTTTACAAATGGCTCTATTGGAACCCTCTTTGGCACTATTAGATGAAACTGACTCTGGACTTGATATTGATGCATTGAAACTTGTTTCAGAGGGTGTAAATGCTCTTCGGAGCCCACAACGGTCTGCTCTTGTCATTACGCACTATCAGCGTTTATTGAATTATATAGTTCCTGATAAGATACACGTACTAGCCAAGGGAAAAATCGTGGAAACTGGTGGAAAAGATCTTGCCCTTAGGCTTGAGGAGAAGGGATATTCTGTTTTGGGCTTGTCTGATGACGAGACACAGGCTGCATGAAGTGTCTAATATCCAAAATCTAACATCCCCAATTGTGGAACATTACCGATCACAGTTAGGAACTGATAGTACGTCTGTATTGGATTTTCCTAATTTACGTGGTAGGGCACTAAATCTTCTAAGACAAACGTTGCCAATTGGGAAAGTTGAAAATTGGAAGTACACAGATCTCCGTAAATACTTTCGATCACCTTTCCAACTTGTTTGTCGGCCGTCGCCTGTGTCCAAAGAAAAAATAAAACCCTTCATGATTGCAGATTCACCCTGTGTGGTTTTTTTAGATGGTTTTTTTTTTCCGGAGTTATCAGTTGTCGAAGGGTTGAGCATATCTCCTGTAGACGAAAAAGTTGTTGGCATCGTAGCTAACATGGAACGTCCAGGTCTTACGGCGCTTAACACCGCAGTTATGACCGACGGTGTTTCAATAAATGTAAACGGAGGGAAGTGTACCAATATCCCTATCCAAATCCTCTATTTCACAACCGATGATTTTGAAGGAGAATGTCATACACGAATTGTTCTGACTGTCGAAAATGAATGTGACGCGCTTTTGTTTGAGCGACATATTTCTTTGGGGCGAGCTAAAGGATTAATAAACAACGTAATTGAGTTTTCCGTTGGTGCTGACGCATCTCTTCAGCACATTGTGCTTCAGCAGGCGGGAACAGATTTACACCACATTTCTTCGCGTTTTGGGTGCCTGAGTAGGAATGCAAAGGTGAGAGGGTTTCAAATGGTGACAGGGTCAGCTCTGTCACGAGCAGAAACAGTGGTCTCTCTTGCTTGCGAAGGCGGTCGTGCAAAGTTTTCTGGAATTGCTCTTATGCGTGATCGGCAACATTGCGATTTTACCACTGACATTTCACATGACGCCCCTAACTGCCACTCTAGTCAGGTATTTAAGAATGTTGTTGCAGAACGGGCGCGGTCTGTATTTCAAGGTCGTGTATATGTTGCCCGTGATGCGCAATCGACAGAAGCAAATCAACTAAACCGCAATCTATTACTTTCGCGGCAGGCAAGAGCTGATGCAAAGCCAGAACTTATAATACATGCTGATGATGTGAAATGCAGTCACGGTGCGACGGTTGGAGATCTCGACGAGGAGGCTTTGTTTTATTTAAAGAGCAGAGGAATCCCTGCCGATGAAGCTCGTAGTTTATTGATTAAAGGGTTTGCATCTGAACTATTTGAAGAAATTGCAAATCCGGCTTTGGCTTCGCTTATGGAAGAAACTCTAAAAAAATGGCTGATAAAAGGCTGGAAGGAACGTGTAGCAGCATGAGTTTAAATATTGAATACTCAGATAAAATGCATTTTGCCTCTATCCGTGCGGATTTTCCTATACTTTCCCAAAAGGTATATGGAAAAAGTTTGGTTTATCTAGATAATGGCGCCAGCACACAGAAGCCAAAACAGGTTATTAACAATATTACAGCAACTTATGAGAGATCCTATGCTAATGTTCACCGTGGTGTACATTATCTAAGTCAAATCTCTACTGATGCGATGGAGCTTGCGCGTGGGACAGTTCGTGGTTTTGTAAATGCTCGATCTGACTCGGAGATAATCTTCGTTCGTGGTGCAACGGAAGGGATAAATTTGGTTGCATCTAGTTGGGGTCGAGAGAATTTAAAAAGTGGAGATGAAATTATTTTGTCTGAAATGGAGCATCATGCCAATATAGTTCCATGGCAGTTGGTTTCTGAACAAACGGGTGCAACCATCAAAGTAATACCAATTTCAGACTCCGGTGAGTTGGAAATGTCCGAATTTCAAAAATTATTATCGGATCGAACTAAACTTGTTGCCATTACTCATGTTTCAAATGCACTTGGAACCATTGTTCCACTGTCAGAAATTATTCGATACAGTCATGATGCAGGTGCCCTGGTTCTTGTAGACGGATGTCAGGCCGTTCCGCATCTCCCTGTTGATCTACAAGAATTAGACGCTGATTTTTACACGTTTTCTGGGCATAAGCTTTATGGCCCAAGTGGCATCGGCATTCTTTATGGAAAGGAGTCAATTTTAGAGTCTATGCCTCCTTACCAGGGGGGTGGAGAAATGATTGACACTGTTAGTTTTAAAGGATCCACTTGGGCAGACTTGCCTTTTAAATTTGAAGCTGGAACGCCCAACATAGCGGATGCAATTGGCTTGGGTGAAGCTGTTAACTATGTTTCTTCAATTGGCTTTGATGCAATCGGAGCGCACGAAGCTAGCCTTCTATCTTACGCCACTGAGAGGCTCAATCAAATTGAATCAGTTAAAATCATTGGTAATGCAAGCAATAAGGCAGCAATAATATCATTTGTAATTGAGGATGTTCATCCTCACGATGTAGGTACAATTCTAGACAGAGATGGAATAGCTGTTCGCACCGGTCATCATTGTGCTCAACCGGTTATGGAACGTTATGACGTTCCAGCAACCGTAAGGGCTTCATTTGCAATGTACAACACATTTGAGGAGATTGACCTCTTTGTGAAGGGGCTTCAGAAAGTGCAAGAGATTTTTAGTTGATGTCAGAGAGTGTCAGTAATTTATACCAAGACGTCATCCTTGATCACTCCAAAAAGCCACGTAATTTTGGCAAGTTAAAATCGACTACTCATTACGCTCGTGTTAACAATCCGCTTTGTGGTGATAAAGTCACGGTATATTTGAAAATTGAAGGCAAATATATTTTGGACGCTACATTTGAGGCACGAGGGTGCGCTATTTCATTAGCATCTGCGTCGATGATGAGTGAGATGATCAAAGGAAAGAAAATAAATGAGGCCATTGCACTATTTAGAAAATTTTATATTTTGATTACTACAGAACAAAATGTCCATAATGATGGACTGGGGGATTTAAAGGCTCTCTCGGGGGTAAAAAATTTTCCCACGCGTGTAGAATGTGCAACATTGTCCTGGAAAGCTATGGAAAAAGCTGTTGAAGAGATAGGATATTGAAGGCAAAATTAAAGAAGGTAACTCAGTGACCACTAAACCAGAAATTGCATCCCCTTTGTCAGAGGAAACCATACAGGACAATAATCCAGTTGATGGCTGCCAGCATCAGGATTCTCAAGAAGATTTGCATGGAAAGTTGAAACAGGATGTAATTGAAGTGTTGAGTAATATATTCGATCCAGAAATTCCAGTTAATATTTATGAATTAGGGTTAATATACAAAATTGAAGTTGATTCTATGGACAATGTATATATTCAAATGACCTTGACTTCACCGCATTGCCCTGTGGCTGAGTCCCTTCCTAATGATGTAAAAAATCAAACAAGGCAATTAGAGGGAGTAACAGATGTTTGTGTAGATCTTACATGGGAACCTCCCTGGGGCCCAGATCGAATGTCAGAGGCTGCGAAGCTTGAATTAGGTTTCATATAGAAAATAAATCATTTAGAGGTCATGAGTAGTTTCCGGGAAAACAAAGAAATTCTTGTTGTAACGAAATCAGCTTTATCACAACTTAAAAAGTTGTTGGCAGAGCACAGTCCAACTGCGGCCGGGATTAGGTTGGGGGTACGATCAGGAGGTTGTAGTGGGATGACTTATACAATGGATTTCGCAGAGAGCAAAGAACCGGAAGACCAGGTGTTAGAACTAGAAGGCATAAATATTTTAATTGATCCTATGTCAACAATGTATCTAGTCGGTACTGAAATGGATTTTGTTGAAGAAAAGTTAGGAGCTAACTTTGTATTTCGAAATCCAAACGAAACAGGCAGATGCGGTTGCGGTGAGAGCTTCAGTGTTTAACTTACTTTAAACGAATATGTTGGGCTGTATTAGTTAAATGCTTTAAAACCAATTAAGGTAAATGTATCTTTAACTCCAGCTAAAGTTTGTAAGTTTTCAATTACAAAATGCCCAATATCTGATTCCGTTGAAAGATAGCATTTCATCAGCAAATCATGTTCACCTGAAATTGAATGTACTTCAGATACTTGCTCAAGAGACTCAATAGCTTCACCGGCAACGTCGTAAGCTTTGCCTAGTTCGCATTTAACAAAAACAAAAATTGTCTGCATAAATTAGTTTCCCCTTTTTTTGAAGGTTCCATCTAGCGCTACTGGTCGTAACAAAAAGGCCGGTGTGTGTTTTCCCATGCCAATAACTGGCTTATTTTTTTCTTTTTCACCTAAAGTACTTTTTCTATTTTCATGTACTGTGTCTTTTTTTTCCTTTTTAATCTTTCTTTGCGTATCTAATTTTTTATTCAGTGACCTTTTATTTTTAGCAATCCTGGTTTTTATTGATGACGGCATGTTTGGTTCGTTTAAACCAGTGATTTGTATTATGTTAATTGATTTTCCAATAAAATTATACACTGCATCGAGATATTTTGAGTCGTCAGGGGTGGAGATAGTAAATGCTCTTCCCTCACGCCCGGCTCGCCCTGTTCGTCCAATCCTATGGACATAATCTTCAGCGTGGGTTGGCACATCGAAGTTAAATACATGACTCACCTTTGGTATATCGAGTCCACGAGCTGCAACATCACTGGCAACAAGAAACTGAGTATTACCCGTTTTAAAATTTTCAAGGGTTTCTAATCGGGCTGGTTGAGACATGTTGCCATGGAGAGCTGCTGCACGGAATTTATATTTGCACAACGACTTTGCTAGAATATCTGCATCACGTTTTCTGTTACAAAAAATAATTGCATTTTCAACATTCTCTGTTTTTATAATTTGCCGAAGTGCCTCCCGTTTTATTCTTGGTATTCCCTCTACTATCGCTAAAAACTGAGCGACTGTTTCCGCAGTCGTTGTGGATGGTGTCACAGTAATTTCTTTTGGATTAATTAAAAATTTATCGGCCAAACGGCGAATTTCTTTTGGCATCGTTGCGGAAAAAAATAACGTCATTCGGATGGGTGAAAGTAGTGCAACAATTTTCTCAACGTCTGGAATAAAGCCCATATCCATCATGCGGTCAGCTTCATCAATCACCAGGATCTTTATATTATTAAGAAGAAGTCCACCGCGCTCAAAGTGATCTAATAGTCGTCCTGGAGTTGCAATAAGGATATCTACCCCTCGATCGAGCTTTGATAACTGGTCATCAAATGAGACTCCTCCAATTAGCAGAGCCATACTCAGCTTGTTATATTTACCGTACAACTCAAAATTTTCTGAAATTTGAATAGCTAATTCTCTAGTTGGTGTGAGAATTAAAGATCGAGGCATTCTTGCTTTTACTCTTCCCGATGCCAAAATATCAATCATTGGTAATGCAAAAGATGCTGTTTTACCAGTACCAGTTTGTGCGCAGCCCAAAACGTCTCTTCCCATAAGCACAAATGGAATTGCTTGTTGCTGGATAGGTGTCGGTTTGGTATATCCAGCCTCTGAAATTGCTTGAAGCACTTCCGGGCTCAGCCCGAGTTTATTAAAAGTCATATTTATTTTTAAGATCTAAAAACGAATTCCGTGTTCATGAGGCTTCTTAGCGCAAATGTCAATCAATTCTATACGGGTTGATCATTTTTATTTTTTGCTGGAGACTATATATGTTTTTTTTAAGGTTTACATGATGCCGAAATTTCTCTCTGATTTGCAGGTAAAACAGTACAAAGAAGATGGCTTTATATCGCCCGTAAGAGTGATGAGTGAAGCTGAAGCTTTGGATTTGAGAAATAAAATAGAAAAATTTGAAGCAGAGCAGGGGTCTAAAATGCATGGTTTGCAAAGGACTAAGTGTAGTCTACGCTTTCCATTTTTGTACGAATTAGTAATGAATAACAACATACTTGATGCAGTTGAGGATCTTATTGGCTCAAATATTCTTTTGTATCAGACTGCGATGTGGTTTAAAGAGCCGGAGACTGGTTCCTACGTTAGTTGGCACCAAGACAGCAGCTATTATGGAATGGACCCGTTGGATCTGGTATCTGCATGGGTCGCATTGTCTCCAGCTACATCTGAGTCGGGATGCATGCAGGTTATTCCGGGATCACATACAAATGGCCAATTTCCGGTCCAGTATACGGAGGTAAGCGAGCAGAATCTACTTGCTTCGGGCCAGAATACTCTGTTCGAGTTTAATAAAGATGACGCTGTGTTGATGCCTTTAGCACCTGGGGAAATTTCACTACACCATGTGGCATTGGTGCATTCATCTCGGCCAAATCATAGTAGTGATCGCCGTATGGGAATATCCATCGGATATTTTCCAACTAATGTTCGTCAAACCACAAAGTTAAAAGCAAGTGCGATGCTTATGCGTGGGGAAGACCTGTATGGTAACTTTTTATTAGACGAGGTTCCGCCTATAGGTGCGGATGATCCTGAAACTATTAAACGACATGAAACTGCGGTTTCTCTCTATCGTGAGAAAGCAAAAGAATGTGGCAATGATACTGTCTGGCGCCTTGGCTGAGAAAACCTAAAGGTCTAACGCGTTACTGCTTTGATGTGCATTTTTTTGAATAAAAGCAAGACGTCGGTCGGCCCTGCGGCCCATTAAGTCATCTATTAAAGTATCCATAGCTTTGAAATCTTCTGTATTCAAAATAGGATCTGGTACAATTATTTTTAACAAAACGCGTTTGTCTGAGGACATTGTTGTCTCTTTTAATTGAGATGAAGGCATTTCACCTAATCCTTTAAAACGGCTAATTTCAATTTTTTCTTTTTGTGAAAATACAGTTCTTAAAAGCTGATCTTTTTCTTGATCATTCATTGCGTATTCGGTCCTAGAACCTTGAACTAAGCGGTAAAGTGGGGGAAGTGCCAGATACAGGTGTCCGTTTGTTATTAATTCTGGCATTTCCTTCCAGAAAAAGGTCATTATTAGAGAAGCGATATGTGCCCCATCTACATCTGCATCAGTCATTATAATTATTTTTTCATATCGCAATTTTTTTAAATCAAATGTTGATCTGATTCCGCACCCAAGTGCAAGCATTAAATCATTTAATTCCTGATTTGAATGTATTTTTTCAGCTGAAGCACTTGCAACGTTTAAAATTTTACCTCTTAAAGGTAATACTGCTTGTGTGGCCCTGTCTCTTGCTTGTTTTGCTGAGCCGCCAGCGGAGTCCCCTTCCACTAAGAATAATTCTGTACCTTCAGCGGTTTTATTACTGCAATCTGACAGTTTTCCTGGAAGGCGAAGCGTCCTTGTCGCTGATTTACGTGAAGTTTCTTTTGCTTTTTTTCTGTTAAGACGATCTTCTGCGCGTCCCAATACTGTGTCTAAAAGTATAGTTGCCGATTTCGGATCATCGGTTAAAAAATGATCGAAGTTATCTTTAATAATTGACTCAATATTACGAGTTAAGTTTCGTGTAGTTAATTTTTCTTTTGTTTGACCTTGAAATTCAGGATTAGGGATGAAGGCGGAGAGCACTCCCCAAAGGCAGCCCATTACATCCTCTCCAGTTATGATTGAAGCACGTTTACTTCCAATAAGTTCAGCATAAGCCCGAAGGCCCTTAACCAAAGCATTCCTCAGACCAGCTTCATGTGTCCCACCTTCTGGTGTATGAATTGTGTTGCAGTAAGATAAAAGCGAGGCATCTCCATCACTTGTCCAGGAGACCGCCCATTCAATTTTTCCCGCTTTACCGTTGAATTTGCCTTCACCGTGAAATGCTTTTTTTATAACTTCATTACGATTTGCTATTCTATGTTCAAGATATTGAGTAAGTCCCGACGGAAAATGGAGCAGTTCTGCTTTTGGAATACCAGAGTTCTCATCTAGCGCCTTGCTCTCACATTTCCATCGTATTCGAACACCTTTAAAAAGATATGCCTTGGCTTTGGCCATTGCATATAAATCTTTTGGTTGGAATTTTGAATTTTTGCCGAAAATATCTGTATCTGGATGAAAAGTGACTGCTGTTCCACTAGTTATTTTTGCTGGTCCAACCTGTTCTAATTTGCTGGTAGGCTTTCCGCGTGAGTATTTTTGTTTCCATCTTATATTTTTGCGTGTTACTTCAACTGTGAGTGTGTCGGAAAGGGCATTCACCACTGAAAGCCCAACACCATGCAGTCCACCAGATGTATTATAAACCTTGTTATCAAATTTCCCACCCGAGTGAAGTGTGGTCATTACTACTTCAAGCGCAGTTTTATTTTTAAACTTTGGATGGGCGTCGATCGGAATGCCTCGTCCATTGTCTTGAACCATTAAGGTTCCATTTTCTTTTAATTTGAATTCTATCCAACTTGCATGCCCAGCGACGGCCTCATCCATCGCATTATCAAGTAATTCTGCAGCTAGATGATGCATGGCCCTTTCATCCGATCCACCAATATACATTGCCGGCCTCATCCGGACCGGCTCAAGTCCTTCCAAAACTTCAATAGCATCAGCGGAGTAATTAGATTTATTATTATGTACAGAACCCATGTTTTTACTGCGTATTTATAGGCATTCAAAAATCATATAAAATGTAAAGTAATAAGACATGTAGTATATCGCGAGAGTTTAGGAATCAGGAATATGCGGGGTAATCAAAATAGCGAAATAAAAAAAGAACCATCCATACGAATGCTGGCAATGCCGGCTGACACCAATCCAAGCGGAGATATTTTTGGTGGTTGGTTAATGTCTCTTATGGACTTAGCTGGAGCAAATGTTGCATTTCAGCGTGCGCGTGGGCGTGTTACCACTGTTGCTGTCGATAAAATCGAGTTTCATCGCCCCGTTGCTGTAGGTGACGTGGTGAGTTGTTATGCCTCTGTCTCCTATGTCGGTACAACTTCACTAGTTACTAACGTGGAAGTGTATGTTGGGAGTCGAAGTCCAGGGTCAAAAGAGATTAAAGTGACAGAGGGTGAGTTCACATATGTCGCTTTAGATAAAAATGGCCGTAAACGTAAGATAGCTAAATGAGTAACAAATTATTGTTGGCAAACCTGCCCCAAAACTTTCCACAAGTTTTGCTATGCGCTGTAATACATTTTATATTCTATAGGATGAGGAGATTCCTCAAATTCCAGACATTCCTCAATTTTTAGACCAATGTAAGCGTCTATCGCATCATCACTAAACACATCACCTTTTTTCAAAAAGTCCCGATCATCGTTCAACGCTTCAACTGATTGGCGTAAAGATGAACTCACAGTTGGAACACCCTGCAGCTCTTCAGGTGGCAAATCATAAAGATCTTTATCCATTGGGTCGCCTGGATGGATTTTATTTTCTATCCCATCGAGTCCTGCCATAAGCATCGCTGAAAATGCAAGGTATGGGTTAGCAGTGGAATCTGGAAATCTTACTTCCACGCGCTTACCATTAGGGCTAGCCGAGTAAGGAATGCGGCAAGAAGCAGAACGGTTACGCGCAGAATACGCAAGAAGTACAGGTGCTTCAAATCCAGGTATCAATCTTTTGTAACTGTTGGTGGAAGGATTAGAGAAGGCGTTGATAGCTCTGGCATGTCGAATTATTCCACCGATGTAATATAATGCGCTTTCTGACAAATCCGCATATCCGGAACCTGCGAAAAGTGGTTTATTATTTTTCCAAATCGACTGATGTGTGTGCATACCAGAACCGTTGTCACCGGCTACAGGTTTTGGCATAAACGTTGCGGTTTTCCCATATTGATGAGCAACCATATGTACAACATATTTGTATATTTGTTGGTTGTCTGCCGCTTTCAATAATGTGTTGAATTTGATACCGAGTTCATGTTGACTGGGTGCCACCTCATGGTGATGTTTTTCCATCGGCAGACCCATTTGCGTCATAATAGAAACCATTTCCGCCCGGATATCAGTACCTGAGTCCACTGGCGGGACAGGAAAGTAACCTCCTTTTATACCTGGTCGATGTCCTGTATTCCCTCCATCAATAATTGCTCCAGAGTTGTATGGCCCTTCTGAGCTGTCAATTTCATATGAAGAACTGTTCATTGTACATTCAAAACGTACATCATCGAAAATGAAAAACTCTGCTTCCGGTCCGAAATAAGCTGTATCGCCAATTCCAGCTGATCCCATGTAGGCTAATGCTTTTTTTGCAATGCCCCTGGGACAGCGCTCATATGGTTGCCCGGTGGATGGTTCTAATACATCGCAAAACAATATCAATTGCGGTTGTGCGGTGAATGGATCCATAACAGCCGTGTCAGGGTTTGGCATTAAAGTCATATCTGACTCATTAATTGCTTTCCATCCTGCAATTGAAGACCCATCAAACATTATTCCATTTTCAAAGAAATCGTCATCAATAGTTGTAACATGCTGAGCGGTATGTTGCCATTTGCCTCTTGGATCGGTGAATCTAAGATCAACATATTCCACATCATTATCTTCGATCATCTTCATGATTGTTTTATTATCAGTCATTTATAAGCCTTTTACTTTACATTGTTGACCCTAATACCTCATAAGAATCAGAAATTAAATCGCTTCTGCTCCTGTTTCTCCAGTTCGAATCCGAATAGCCTCATCTATGCTGGATATAAATATCTTTCCATCTCCTATTCGTCCGGTATGTGCTGCCTGCTTAATAGCATCAACCGCGCGTTCTAGCATTGCATCTTCAATCACTACTTCGATTTTTACCTTGGGCAAGAAATCGACAACGTACTCTGCTCCACGGTAAAGCTCCGTATGTCCCTTTTGGCGTCCAAAACCTTTAGCTTCAAGAACCGTCAACCCCTTGACCCCAATTTCATGGAGTGCTTCTTTTACATCGTCCAGTTTGAAAGGTTTAATAATTGTTTCTATTTTTTTCATATAGAACTCCAAAGTCTAATTTTTAAGTATGCATACGCCATGCCAAACATTAATGACAAAAAGGTTTCTTAGAAACCCTGTATAAACATTAAATTTAGTTTACCTTTTTAAAAAAAGTTGCATTAAAAATAGGCAGAACGATTATTGTGCAGGCAGTTAAATTATCATAGACATTTTTGCAGTTTTATAATTTTTTTTGAAGGTCACGCTTATGGAGACTGGTAACAGCGTTTTATCAAGTTTTGGTACCACAATTTTTGAAGTAATGTCTCGTCTTTCGGATGCTAACGAAGCCATAAACTTAGGGCAGGGTTTTCCAGACGGAAATGGGCCTCCTGACGTTGTAAATGTAGCTGTTGACTATATCAAAAATGGAATAAATCAATATCCACCAATGTTAGGGCTTCCAGCCCTTCGAAAGGCGGTAGCATCGTGCAATGCTCGTTTTTATGATTTGCAAACTGATTGGCAAACTGAAGTTCTTATTACTTCCGGTGCAACAGAGGCATTAGCAGCATGCTTGTTTGGTCTGATAGAACCGGGTGATGAAGTAATTTTATTAGAACCTCTCTACGACTCTTATTTGCCGATTGTTCTCAGGGCAGGAGGAGTTCCAAAGTGTGTGCGCTTGAAACCTCCAAACTGGAAACTGCCTGTCGAAGAATTAAATAATGCCTTTAATAATAGGACTAAAATTTTTCTGCTAAATACACCGATGAATCCATGCGCCAAAGTTTTTTCTCTTAAAGAATTACAGACCATTTCAAGACTTTTACAAAAGCATAATGTTTTTGCGATTTGTGATGAAGTATATGAACATTTAGTTTTCGGTTCAGCTGAACATGTACCCCTTATCACACTCCCTAATATGCGGGATCGTTGTATCAGGATCGGATCAGCTGGAAAAACATTTTCATTGACCGGGTGGAAAGTGGGATATGTTACAGCTAGTTCGCATTTGCTCTCGTGCATCAAAAGAGCACATCAATTTCTAACTTTTACCACACCGCCAAATTTGCAGGCGGGGGTAGCCTTTGGCCTTAAAAAATCAAATGACTATTTTTGTTCTCTAGCGTCTGAACTGCAGTGTCGCCGGGATCAGCTTGCCCTCGGGTTGGAGGCCTGTGGTATGGAGGTGCTAAGGTGTGAAGGAACCTATTTTATTATAGCCGATTATGAAGCAACAGGTTTTGGTGGAAATGACAAAGAATTTTGCAGGTATATAACTGAAAAAGCACGTGTCTCTGCTATTCCATTGAGTGCGTTTTATTGTGACGAAGAAATTACGAAGCACATTCGTTTCTGTTTCTGTAAAGATGAGGAAACAATTGCTACAGCAATATTGCGTCTTAAGCGGCACTTCGGTTGTTGACGAGCGGCGAGGGCAGGTTTAAGAAGCTTGAACTTCCGAATGGCGAGCGTAGCTCAGCTGGTTAGAGCACCGGATTGTGATTCCGGGGGTCGTGGGTTCAAGTCCCATCGCTCGCCCCATTGCATATTTTGGTATTATTAGGAATTATAAAAAAATAGCTTTCTTTTGAGTTTTTGTATTTTCTAACAAAAGAAAAAAGAAAGTAATTGATTTCCGAGTTTTTGAGCCAAATAATGCTTTTTAGCTTATTTTTTGGTTAGATAGTTTTTACAATTAAGATGTGCTGTGATTTGTGAAAAAAAGTTCCTATTCCGCCTAAAGAAGCCGCTCCTTGAAAAGCTTTTCTACCTACCTCAATCGATAAGTAACGTATGTCATATTAAATCGCTGTTTTTCTATTTTTGTTATTGCAAGACTGAATCGCCCTCCAAATTTTTTCCGGTGTGCAGGGCATATCCAAATGGAGAATTCCTAGAGGGGAGAGCGCATCAATTATAGCATTCATAACTGCGGGTAGGCCTCCTACATTTCCTGCTTCGCCAGCACCTTTTACACCAAGCGGATTTGTTTTTGTGGGCACTGGGTTAGATTTAATATCCATATAACTCATATTGTCGGCACGGGGCATGCCATAATCCATGAAACTTCCCGTGATAAGCTGGCCATTTTCATCATAAGCCACATCCTCCATGAGTGCTTGTCCGACTCCTTGCACAATACCACCCATTATCTGTCCCTTTAAAAGCAGGGGGTTCATCACTGTGCCAACATCATCAACTACGCTGTATTTTAGTATTTCAATAATTCCGGTATCGGGATCGATTTCTAATTCGCAAATGTGACATCCATTAGGGTAATTCATCATGTCCGCCGTGTATGTAGCCTGTTCATTTATCCCCGGCTCCATATCTTTGGGTATGCTGTTCGGATTTACGGCTGCCTTTGCCACCTCAATAAATGATAACGCTTTATCGGTTCCAACTACCGTGAATAGGCCCTCAGAAAGTTCAATATCCTCAGGTGCTGCCTCTAGGTTGTGTGCCGCGATTTTAATTGCTTTTTCAATAACCTTATCTGTTGCCATGTTAACGGCAGATCCACCTAAGGCAGATGAGCGTGAGCCGCCTGTTCCATGGCCAAAGGCTACCTTGTCTGTGTCACCCCACACGTAATTAATATCATTAAAGCCGATACCAAGTTTATCGGCGACTATCTGTTTAAAAACAGTTTCATGACCCTGTCCTTGAGTGCAAGATCCACTTTGAAGTGTAACTGTCCCTGATCTTCCAACACGGATTTCTGCAGCCTCAAATCCTGGAGATGCAGCACGCTCAATCGTATTTGACATACCTATACCTCGAAGTTTTCCCAAGGCAAGTGACTCTTTTCTTCTCTTTTCAAAACCATGCCAGTCAGCCATATCCATGGTGATATCCATGTTTTTTTCGAATTCACCGCAGTCGTAAGTAAAGTATAATGCAGTTTTATAGGGCATTGCTTCTGGAGGAATGGTATTTAATCTTCGCAGTTCTGCTGGGTCGAAGTTAAGCTTATCGGCTGCAAGATCAATAGTGCGTTCAATAATTAAGGCTGCCTCTGGCCGACCGGCCCCCCTGTAGGGAGTAACTGGATTGTTGTTGGTGATTACTCCTGTAACTTTAACTGAAATTGCTGGTATCATATAAACTCCAGCAAGTGTGCCAAGGTTATTAATTGCCGGGTTGGGAGTAGCAGATCCAATATAAGCCCCTAGGCCCGCAAGGGTTTCAACCTTAAACCCGAGGAATTTCCCTTGAGCAGTCAGAGCAAGAGAGGCAGTTGTAATGTTATCTCGACCAGCATAGTCAGACAAAAAAGATTCTGACCTGTCACCCATCCACTTTACTGGACGGTGCAATATTTTAGAAGCCCACAGGCAGAGCGGCCCCTCGTTGTACACAGGGGACTTCATCCCGAAACTGCCGCCGACATCCAGCGCTACAACACGCACTTTGTTTTCAGGTACTTTTAATATTTTATCTGCTAAAGTCGTTCTATAAGGGTGAACACCCTGAAGAGTGGTGTATAGTGTGTAATGTTCATCAGAGTGGTTGTAATCTCCAGTGCAGCCGCGAGGTTCCATGGGCATTGCCATAACCCTATTAATACGGCACTTTTGGGTGATGACATGCTTTGCAGTTTCAAAAGCTTGTTCTACCGCAGCCGCGTCTCCTCCTGTGTGGACAAAACATATGTTGTCTGGGCATTCATCCCAAACTGCTGGGGAACCGTTAGAAATTGCAGCCTCTGCATCCGTCACGGCGGGCAAAATATCATATTTTATATCAATTAATTCGGCGGCATCCTTAGCTTCTGCCAGTGTTTCTGCCACTACAAACGCTACATAATCTCCAACTCTGCGAGCTCTTTTCCTAATTAAAGCAGGCATGGGTGGACAGAACATCGCTGCACCATCGGCACGTTTCCGCCCTGAAGCTATGGGCATGTCTCCAAGACCGGAAGCTTTCCAATCATCGCCCGTTAGAACAGCGAGTACACCACTAGCATTCTTTGCAATTTTGGTATCGATAGAAATTATATTTGCTGCTGCATAAGGAGAACGTACAACCCATCCGTATGCCATTCCTGGGAGTTTGATATCATCGACATATCTGCCTCCTCCGGAGAGAAGACGAGGGTCTTCCGACCTTGGTACAGCTTGGCCTAACGCATATTCTCCCATCGAATTCCTCTTTATAGTGCAAAGTTACTAATAATACTTAGATCAAATATTTGGCATTACCAATTAAATAGTTTTGGTAATTTTTCTTTCCAAACCCGAAATCGGCTATCTTCGAAAAGAATTAGGCAGTTTGAAAATCTATGGACTAGGTTTCAAATAGAATTTATCTTATTCAGTAATAACACTTGTTTCTATGACTACGATTGTTAAACTGAAAAAAATTCTGATCGATTTTATTTTAGTTACAGTGTTGTTTATTAACGAATATCGTTAGAAGTTATATTTTAATTGTAAAAAGGAAAGGTTATTTATGGCAACAAAAGACCAATTTGAAGATCATTGTTGGAGAGATGTGATACCAGAACGTGACATCCGGACCTATTCTCCCTATGCACGCGACACTTACGTAGGTTCAAACCCTGGTCTACTTGTGATTGATTTATATAACCTCGTTTACAAAGGTGGTTCAAGAATGCCGCATGAATTAGAGTCCGAGCACCCTAACAGTTGCGGAATTTATGCCCATGATGCCATCGAGCCAACACAAGATTTAATTGCATCCTGTCGACGACTAGAAGTTCCAATATTCTATGTTACAGCTCAGTTTTCACCGCATCGGGTGCATTCAACAAAAAGGCGTGGTATAGAATTGGAAGAGCACGACTGTGAAATACACGATGCTTTTGCGCCCCAGCCGGAAGATCTGGTGTTACGAAAAGAGAGGCCAAGTTCATTTTTCGGGACACCATTAATCGCTCATCTTAATGAACGCAAAGTTGATAGTCTTATAGTTTGTGGAGAGAGCACGTCGGGCTGCGTTCGAGCATCAGTATTAGAGGGGCATATGCTAGGAAAGCACATATCTGTTGTCGAAGAATGTGTTTTTGATCGAAGTGAAATCATCCACAAAATTAACCTTTTTGATATGCATCATAAATATGCTGATGTGATGAAACTTGAAGATGTAAAAAATCAACTGAATAGAAATCACTTCTGATAATTGTAAATAATAACAATTTTTGCAACGAAGTTTTTTTGAGTTCACAGAAGCTTTTAGAAATCAAGAACTGAAAATATTTATTTCACTATAAACTTATTCACAAACCCCTATATTTCGGGGCGCGTTTATTTAAAATACTCTCCACTGCTTCAAGATGGTCCTCAGTTGAATGGCATATTGCTTGAATAGAAGCGCAATTATCTAAAAAGTCGTGAAGATGGGAGGAGAGTGATTGCCGGAACAGAGTTTTCATCATACGTGCTGTAATTGGTGGACGTTCTGCAATAGTCTTTGCGAGATCCATTACTTTTTCCATCAATGACTCAGGTTCGACGCATTCTAATGCTAAACCAATTTCTGCAGCTTCTGGGCCCTCCACTATCCTTCCTGTAAATGAGAGTTCTGCTGCGCGTTGCAACCCAACGCGGCGGGGAAGAATCCATGAACCACCATCACCTGGAATAATTCCAACGTTAATAAATGTTTCGCCAAATTTAGCCAAAGTTGAGCAAATGGTAATGTCACAGAAAAGTGCAAGGTCACATCCTGCTCCTATAGCTGGACCTTGGACAGCAGAAATCGTTGGTATATCCATTCCAAACAAAGCTTTTGGTATACGCTGTATACCCTCCATGTAGCCGCGACGGGTTCCCGCTGTTCCACCTCCAAAAATACCCTTTTTATCACGCATATCTTTGATGTTACCTCCTGCAGAAAACGCGGAACCCTCTGCTGATAGAACCAAAACTCGAACATCTTTTGAATGCTGTGCTACCGATAGCCCCTCTAAAATTTCATCAGTAAATTTGGTGTCCGAAAATGCGTTGCGAATATCATGTCTTGCCAGTATGAGGTGTGCTATTCCATTTTTGATTGAAAACTTGATGTTTTGGTAATCAGGACTATTCATTGGTGTATCCTTTAATGCCGTTTCCTTGAGTTATTCGGCATACTGCTGATATGATTTAGTCGCGTCAAGTTGACGCCATTCAGTGTTAAGTACTCCCGCGCGGATATGTATTAATGGTCGGTGACAAGTTTCATAGTCAGAATCAAATCTTGACAACAGACGATATGACAAGGGCAGAAAATATCGCAAACGCTAACGGCATCAGTAATTTGAGGCTTATGGAAAATGCTGGTGCAGCTGTAGTCAAACATATCACCAGCGGGTGGACGAAATGTAGCACACTTGTTTTATGTGGAACGGGTAATAATGGCGGCGATGGGTTTGTGGTCGCCCGGCTGCTTAGGCAAGCAGGTTGGCCTGTTGAAGTGGGTTTATTAGGAGAAAAAAAGAAACTGGTGGGTGCACCAAAGGTTATGGCTGCAAAGTGGAAAGGTGAGATTAAAACTTTATCGCCTGAACTGCTTGAAGGTATGGCCTTGCTCGTAGATGCAGTTTTCGGTACCGGCCTCAATAGGCCATTAATTGGAAACTCCCTAAAAATCTTCCAGTTTATAGCAGCAAGGTCTATTCCGGTGGTTGCAGTCGATTTACCCAGCGGTATCGATGGAAATACTGGCAATATTCTTGGTTTTGCAGTCAAATGTCACTCGACAGTGACATTTTGTCGGCCGAAGCCCGCTCATTATCTCCTTCCAGGTAAAAGTTACGTTGGAGAACTGAAGATAGCAGATATTGGAATTTCAGATAGGGTATTAAAGAATGTTAAAACCAATTTATATTTAAACACTCCTGGCGGTTGGGGAATCTCATATCCCACTCCTAGTGCTGCTGAGCATAAGTATAATCGCGGTCATCTTTTAGTTGTGGGTGGAGAAAAGATGACCGGGGCTGCTCGGTTAGCTGCTCGCGCTGCCATGCGTTCAGGATCCGGCTTGGTGTCAGTTGCCTCGCCGCCGTCAGCTGTTCCAATTTATTCTCTTGATTTATCAGTGTGCCTTATATTTGGCATACAGAAATTACATGATTTTAAAAGTTTGCTGCAAGAGAGGCCAATGGACTCAGCTCTAATTGGCCCTGGTTGTGGTGTGTCTCTGCATGTCCGTGACATGGTTTTGTTTTTGTTACAGCAAGAACTTCCCATCGTAATAGATGCAGATGCATTGAGTGTATTTGCTCACGAGAAAGATCTATTATTTTCCGCAATAAAAAGAACAAATGTTGTATTAACCCCCCATACTGGTGAATTCTCCCATTTGTTTGACATAGCTGGGGATAAATTGAAACAGGTAAGATGTGCTGCGCAAAGTAGTGGTGCTGTTATCCTTTTAAAAGGATCTGATACCGTAATAAGTGCTCCGGATGGGCGTATTGTAATCAATGCAAATGCGCCTCCAACACTTGCGACAGCTGGATCGGGTGATGTTCTCTCCGGAATTATTGCCAGTTTAATGGGACAGGGAGTGCCAGCTTTCGAAGCTGCTTGTATGGGGGCTTGGGTGCATGGGGCCGCGGCAGAAGAATTTGGTCTTGGTTTAGTTGCAAGTGATATCCCAAAGATGATCCCTACCATTTTGTCAAGGTTAGACACAAATAGAAAAAAATTTGAAACAGTTATTTAATCCTCCATGGTCAATGCACAACAACTACTATAAAACAATGGCTTGCTTAAAAACTCTTAAAGTAATAATAAGTTGAAATAGAATTTAGCGGCTTAGGATTGTTTTTATGGAACAAGGCGATGGTTTGAATGTCCAACATGATATTTTGGCGCGCGGAAACGGGCAGATACTTCCGAGTGTTTTTTTTAAGCGTGGTGAAAAGCTCGAATATATGCGACCAGGTTCCACCTTTCAACATTTGCGCGACGACAATTTAATAGAGATTGCATGTGTGGAGTCGCTCGGTACCGATTTGTATGGTATTCCTCATGTTCGGTTTCAAATTTCTCTCACCCGCGATAAGAAGTTCCTTGACTTTGATAAAGGCACCCGCATGTTAGCTCTTAGTTCATTTGCGGATCGCTATCGAGAAAGAATTGTAATCTAATCTTTGATTAAGTCTGCAAACACGATAACTTTTTGTTTCCAATCCAGCTTCTGTGTTATACAGCATTCCATTATCGGTCCACACAGGGATAATTTTTAAAGCGGGCGTGGTGGAATTGGTAGACACGCCAGATTTAGGATCTGGTGGCGAAAGCCGTGGGGGTTCAAGTCCCTTCGCCCGCACCACCATAAATTTGCAGCCTTAGCGCTGGTAAATTTTTGAAACGAGAGAATAAAATGACAAAGCAGGTGACTGAAACTAGTGCCGATGGTTTAAAACGAGAGTTTACGGTGCATGTGCCGGCCGCGGATATTGATAAAGCTATGAGCGGACGTCTTCAAGAAATGGCATTGAAAGCTAATTTGCCAGGTTTTAGACCGGGTAAGGTGCCTGTGAGTTTGATTCGGAAACGTTTTGGTAAAAATGTTCGCAGTGAAGTGTTGGAACGAACAATTCAGGAGAGTTGGCAACAGGCTCTAGAAGAAAAAGATATTCGCCCCGCAAGTGAACCAAAAGTAGAAATAATTTCTTTCGAAGAGGGAGCAGATTTAGAATACAAACTAGCAGTCGAACTATTGCCGGTTATAGAGGGTATCGACTTTTCGACGCTGAAACTGACGCGGAAAATTGTTTCGGCATCAGATGATGATGTTAAAAAATCACTTGAAAAATTAGCCGAAAACCGGAAAGAGTTTGAAGTAACTGCGGGTCGATCGGCACAAGAAGGTGATCAGGTGGTGATTGATTTTAAGGGTACAATAGATGGGAATGAATTCCCTGGTAGTTCGATGGATGGCATAGAATTGGTTCTTGGTCAAAAGGCGTTTTTCCCAGGGTTTGAAGAAGAGATTATTGGAATGAAAGACGGAGATACCAAGATAATAAAAATCACAATGCCCGACGACTTCGGCAATAAAGAGCTTCAAGGTAAAGAGGTAACATTCGATGTCACAGCACATGACGTAAGGGTGCCTAAACCATCTGCAGTTAACGATGAGCTTGCCAAGGCGTCTGGTTTTGAAGATTTAAAAGCATTAAAAACCGGTGTTAGTGAACAGTTGGAGAGGGAATACAGCCAACTCTCCCGGGCCGGCCTTAAAAAGGAACTACTGGATAAACTTGCCGAGCAGGTAAATTTCGAGCTTCCGGAATCTATCCTCGAGGGCGAATATAATATGATTTGGAAGCAAATCGAAGAAGCAAAAGAAAAGGATACACTTGATGTTGATGATAAAAATAAGTCCGAGGATGAATTAAAAAACCATTATAGAGAAATCGCAGAACGTCGGGTCCGCCTAGGTCTTCTTCTTTCTGATATAGGGCAAAATAATAATATAACTGTCACGCAGGATGATTTAAACCGAGCGATGCACACTGAGGCTGCTCGTTTTCCTGGACAGGAAGCTGCCGTCCTCGAGTACTTTCAGAAAAATGACACTGCAAAACAGGAAATACAAGCGCCAATTTTTGAGGAAAAAGTTGTCGATTTTATATTAGAAATGGCTGATATTAATGATCTGGAGGTATCTCTTGAAGAGTTGATGAAGCCGGATAACGTCGAAGAAACGAATTGAACCCGATTGTTTTAATTTTAGAGCAAGTTTTTTTATTAATTACTTTGAAAAAGTGAAAGAAATATGAGTGAGATAAAAATGAATTCATTAATTCCCATGGTTGTCGAGCAGACTAACCGGGGAGAGCGGTCTTATGATATTTATTCCCGACTATTAAAAGAAAGAATAATATTTTTGACTGGTCCTGTGCATGACGAAGTTTCTAGTGTTATTTGTGCCCAGCTTTTATTTTTAGAGGCAGAGAATCCCGGTAAGGATATTTCATTTTACATCAATTCTCCCGGAGGGGCAGTAACTGCTGGCCTCGCAATTTATGATACAATGCAGTACATTAGGCCGGACATTTCGACTGTTTGTTTTGGGCAGGCGGCTTCGATGGGATCATTGTTAATGACGGCTGGAGCTGAGGGAAAGCGCTTTTCTCTTCCCAATGCCCGTATAATGATACACCAACCGTCCGGAGGATTTCAGGGTCAGGCAACTGATATAGAAATTCATGCACGTGAGATACTAGATTTGAGGGCAAGACTCAATAAAATATATGTTAAACATACAGGACAACAGATTTCAGTGTTAGAGGAGAACATGGAACGAGATAAATTTATGTCTCCAGAGGTCGCTAAAGAGTTTGGTTTGATTGATGAAGTAGTATCTGTTAGGCCGGATCTTAGCATAGAAGATGAAAAAGAATCAAAATCAGCGGATTGATCAAAACTACTAAATAAAGTGTGAATTGTGGTTGTATTAACAAGTGGTACTGAATCGTTAAAGGAATTTAAAAAAAAGCGAAGTAAATTTGCTAGTTTTGCAGATAGACGCATTTGACATGCTTCGCTAACATACTGTCAGAACATGGTTTTAGAGGTATTATATGAGTAAGTCCGGAGGTGGCGACGAGAAAAGCGTCCTTTATTGTTCTTTCTGCGGAAAGAGCCAACATGAGGTGAGAAAGCTCATTGCTGGGCCAACAGTGTTCATTTGCGACGAGTGTGTGGAACTTTGCATGGATATTATTCGCGAAGAACACAAAACTACTCTCGTGAAATCCAACGATGGGGTTCCTACCCCGGCGGATATTTGCTCTGTTCTAAATGATTATGTCATTGGCCAATTGTACGCAAAGAGGGTTCTTTCGGTTGCTGTTCATAATCACTATAAACGGCTGGCTCATGGTTCACAGAATGCCGATATTGAGTTAGCAAAATCAAATATAATTTTAATTGGGCCAACCGGCTGTGGTAAGACCTTGTTGGCGCAAACGTTAGCGAGAATTCTAGATGTTCCCTTCACGATGGCAGATGCCACAACCCTGACCGAAGCTGGATATGTCGGTGAAGACGTTGAAAACATCATATTAAAATTACTTCAAGCTGCGGACTACAACGTTGAACGTGCTCAAAGAGGAATCGTTTACATTGACGAAGTAGATAAAATTTCCCGTAAGTCAGATAACCCATCGATAACTAGAGATGTATCCGGTGAGGGTGTGCAACAGGCATTACTAAAAATTATGGAGGGAACCGTCGCCAGTGTTCCACCCCAGGGTGGACGGAAACATCCCCAACAGGAATTTCTTCAGGTTGATACCACTAATATTTTGTTCATTGTTGGTGGTGCATTTGCTGGATTGGAAAAAATAATAGCTGATCGAGGTCAAGGAAGTTCCATTGGTATTGGAGCAGATGTTCAGGGGCCGGATGATCGAGACACTGGAGAAATTTTACGCGGTATTGAACCAGAAGATCTTTTGAAATTTGGTCTAATCCCTGAATTTGTTGGAAGATTGCCAGTTATTGCTACACTTGAAAACCTTGATGAAGAGGCTCTTGTCGAAATTTTAGTTAAACCAAGAAACGCGTTGATAAAACAGTATAGTACACTTTTTGAAATGGAAGATGTAAAACTTAATTTTACCGATGATGCTCTTAATGCTATTGCAAGAAAAGCAATAGAGAGAAAAACAGGGGCGCGCGGATTACGTTCGATTTTGGAGAGTATTTTGCTAGACACAATGTATGAGTTGCCGGGTTTTCAGGGTGTAGAAGAGGTTGCTGTAAATGGAGAGGTTGTTGATCGGCATAGTGATCCTTTGTACATATATTCTAAGCGGCAGGATGAAGTCGAATCTAGCGCATGAGTTGAGCCCTTGAATTATCCGATAAGTCGATCCATTTAAACACTATCAAGTATTTTGCCCTCAGGGTACGAATGTAATAAATTAAAGGTGTATCAAATGTCGGAAGTAGAACAGGTCGATTTACTACCCGTATTGCCCTTGCGTGATATTGTAGTGTTCCCTCACATGATAGTCCCATTATTCGTTGGTCGAGAAAAATCTGTGCGTGCGTTAGAAAACGTTATGGGTAGTGACAAACAAATTCTGCTCGTCACTCAGAGAAATGCTGCCGACGATGATCCTCGGTCGGATGATTTATATACTGTGGGAACAGTTGGTACAGTTCTACAATTATTAAAACTACCGGACGGAACCGTTAAAGTTCTCGTGGAAGGTACTCAAAGAGCATCGATAGCTAGTTTCAGTCCAAATGATGAGTATTTTGAAGCTAATGTAAAGCTTCTTGAAGATGGTGAAGAAAGTGCTGAGGAACATGATGCGCTTTCTCGGTCAGTAATTGGACAATTTGAACAATATATCAAGTTAAATAAGAAAATTCCTCCGGAAGTTTTAGTTTCACTTAATCAAATTGACGAACCAAGTAAGCTTGCAGACACCGTTGCTTCCCATTTGGCTCTAAAAATCGTGGAAAAACAAGAGTTGCTTGAACTAGATACAATCACGGCAAGGCTTGAAAAAGCCTATTCGCTTATGGAAGCAGAGATAGGGGTTTTGCAGGTTGAAAAAAGGATACGCAATCGTGTTAAACGACAGATGGAGAAGACGCAGCGTGAATATTATCTAAACGAACAAATGAAGGCAATTCAAAAAGAATTGGGAGAAGGCGAGGATGGCCGAGATGAGGCTTCTGAACTTGAAGAAAAGATAAAAAAATTGCGGCTGTCAAAAGAGGCAAGAGAAAAAGCGACATCCGAATTAAAAAAAATGCGTTCGATGAGTCCAATGTCTGCTGAGGCGACTGTAGTGCGAAATTATCTGGACTGGTTATTGGGTATACCATGGAAAAAACGTAGTAAAGTTAAACAAGATTTAACACACGCTGAGAAAGTCTTGAACAGTGATCATTACGGTCTTGAAAAGGTTAAAGAACGTATTTTAGAGTATCTTGCTGTCCAGAAACGTGTAAGGAAACTCAAGGGGCCTATTCTATGTCTTGTCGGTCCACCTGGCGTCGGTAAAACATCTTTAGGAAAGTCCATAGCAAAGGCAACTGGCAGAAAATTTGTCAGAATGTCGCTTGGCGGGGTTAGGGATGAGGCAGAAGTACGGGGACATAGACGCACATATATTGGATCGATGCCAGGAAAAATAATACAGGGTATGAAGAAGGCCGGCGCCTCTAATCCATTATTTTTACTTGATGAAATTGATAAGTTAGGAGCGGATTGGAGAGGGGATCCTTCATCGGCACTTCTTGAAGTCCTTGATCCTGAACAGAATAACTCATTTAATGATCATTATCTAGAAGTCGATTACGATTTATCAGATGTTATGTTCGTGACCACTGCGAACACATTGCGTATACCTGGACCTCTTATGGATAGGATGGAGATAATTAGGCTTTCCGGATACACAGAGGATGAGAAAGTTGAAATCGCTAAAGAGCATCTTATCGAAAAACAATTAAAAGCGCACGGACTTAGCGTAGAGGAGTGGAAGATAACCGAGGCAGGATTGCGAGATTTGATACGGTATTACACACGTGAAGCCGGTGTAAGAAATCTTGAGCGGGAGTTGGCTAACTTGGTACGTAAGGCTGTCAAGAAAATTGTCTCCGAGGAGGCTGTTAGTATTGAAGTTACGCCAGATAACCTTGAGGATTTCGCCGGGGTCAAAAAATTTCGATATGGTGTTATCGAGGAAGAAGACCTAGTTGGAGTTTGCACAGGTTTGGCTTGGACTGAGGTAGGGGGGGAGTTGCTCTCTGTAGAGTCTGTTGTTATGCCCGGTAAGGGTAATGTTGCGCATACAGGTACACTTGGCGATGTTATGAAGGAGTCTGTTCAGGCAGCACGGGCTTATATTCGGTCTCGATCCGTTGAGTTTGGAATTGTTCCCACTGTATTTGAAAAAAGAGATATCCACGTACACGTTCCGGAAGGGGCAACTCCAAAGGACGGTCCATCTGCGGGTGTTGCAATGTGCACGACAATGGTATCTGCTCTAACAGGAATATCAATTCGGAAAGACGTTGCAATGACCGGAGAAATTACCTTGCGAGGCAGGGTACTGCCGATCGGAGGGTTAAAGGAAAAATTACTCGCAGCGGTACGAGGTGGGATAGAGCTTGTTCTAATCCCCAAGGACAATGAGAAAGATCTTGCTGATATTCCTGACAACGTTAAAGAAGGGCTTGAAATTGTCCCAGTTTCAACGGTTGATGAAGTTCTTGACCATGCACTTACAACAAAGTTGGTACCTATTGATTGGCAAGAGGACGTAGATACAGTGCCGCCGGCCGACACTGATAAAAAAGCAGTTTCAAATGTAGTGAAACACTAGAAAGAAACGCTGTTATTTATCTGACGATACGGAAAAGCTTCAGGTGATTCGCAAAAAGGTAGCGAAATCGGCGGTTTTTTGGGGATTTTTGTTGTTTTAATAATTGACGTTTTTTTTCTGCTGTCTAGAATCAAGTGTGCCGCAGTTAA
>MDTG01054201.1_pt1 | contig 36911 bp, 30 predicted proteins | sample 811421 | NCBI WGS metagenome assembly MDTG01 (sample SAMN05326645, study PRJNA326480) | marine metagenome | isolation source: seawater | place: Pacific Ocean: South East | collected 2011
AAAAAATTTATACCATAACAAAAAAATAATACATTACAAATATTTATATAAATATGCGTCCTATTTTTTTTAATAATATATTGATTAAAATGTTTAGAAATATATTTAAAGAAAATTTTACTATTTACATCAAGATTGTTAATATCAAAAGGATTAATAAGGTTAGTAGTTTTTGATTAATTCAAGAAATGCGCTTTACTTAAAAAGACTTATCAAATGAGCAAAATTAATAGGCGATTAATTTGTCCATCATGTTCCTTTTCACTTAAGTATTATAATTCAGTTTCTTTAAAATGTACAAATGAAAATTGCTCATTTTCAAAGAATGGTTTCAGAATAATCAAGAATATACCAGTAGTGATACCTTTTTTTAAATCTGATTGTATTTTTGAAGAGGAAACATTTAGCAAATCCAGTAATTTAGGCTATAAAGTAAGATATAAGAACAAAATAATTTTATTTATAAAAAAAATAAAAAAGTTAATTGAAGGTAATAGTAAACAAACAAATTTAAATTTCGAATATTTAACAAATTTCTTGCCAAATTTTTCTCAAGTATTAATAATTGGAGGGGGTAGTAAAGGTTCTGGAACGGAAAAATTTTATAAATACTGTAAGACTAGGGATATTAAAATAGAATCATTAGATATATATATTTCTAAAAATATAACTATAGTTGCTGATGCCCATTATCTTCCTTTCCCTGATAATTCATTTAATATTGTAATTATACAAGCTGTTTTAGAGCATGTTTTAAACCCGCAAAAAGTAGTTTCAGAAATAAATCGAGTTCTTAAAAATAAAGGGATTGTCTATTCAGAAACCCCTTTTTTACAATCTGTTCATGAAGGTGCTTTTGATTTCACAAGATTCACTCATTCAGGCCATCGATGGCTATTTAAAGATTTTAAAGAGATAAAATCTGGTTATTTGAATGGTGCCTTTTCTTCTTGTCTTTTTATTTTAAGTTACACTTTTTCAGCGATCTTCAGGAATAGGTTATTTGGAATTATATTAAGAGTTTTTTTTAGGCGATTAGCAACATTATTGGATAAATTAATTCCCGAGAAGTATAATATAGATCTTTCTTGTGGATGTTATTTTATTGGTAAAAAAGACTCAAAGCATAAATCCTCTTTTAAAGCAAAGGAGATAAAATTTTATTATTCAGGATCTCAATAATTAATTGATGAATTTCAAAATTAAATTAAAAAAAATAATAAACATAACTTTGGATTCAATTAGAATAGGTTTTGAAAGAAACTCTTTATTTAAAAGAATAAATGATACTCAATTTTTTATGATAGATTTCACATCAATAAAGTATATAAAAAGTATCAAAAAAAAATCAGTTTATCTAGAGAATTGGATTCACTCGAAGTCGAAATTAAGAAAAGATTTATTTCTATTAAATAAAGTCGAATTTAAAAAAAGTCATAACTTAAAAAATATAAGCAATTATCAATTTTCTATGAGTTTAAATTTTAATTATCTATAATAAAATATGAAAAATATTAATAGAAAGAAAATATTGTTTCTAGTTAATGATGATAATTTTTTTATTACGCATAGACTACCCATAGCAATTCAAGCAAAAATAGAAGGTTTTGATATTCATATAGCTGGAAAGAAAACTAATAAATCAGAAATATTAAAACAAAATGGATTCAAATTTTACCCTTTAAATTTTCATAGATCTAGTGGAAATCCTATAAAACTTTTAAATTATATTTTTAATATTTTTCTAATAATCAATAAAGTTAGACCAACTATTGTCCATGCAATTACAATTAAACCAGTAATATTTGGCGGTATCGTTTTAAATTTTTTTTCGGATATAAATTTTGTAGCATCAATTTCAGGCCTTGGTTATGTTTTTATGGTCAGAAATAAATTCGAAGCAGTTAGATTGGAATTTGTTAAGCTTCTTTATAAATTATCTTTAAGTAAGAAAAATATAAAAGTTATTTTTCAGAATAAAGATGATTTAAATAAAATCAGTAAATTCTGCAATTTAAGAAAAAATAATCACATCCTTATTAAGGGTTCTGGAGTAGACTTAGATGAGTTTAAATATAAAAAAATTCCTAGTGGAAAACCAGTCGTTTTATTTGCTTCTAGATTATTAATATCTAAGGGAGTTTTAGATTTTGCTAAAGCTTCTTTTTTTACTAAAGACGTAAGATTCTTAATTGCAGGAAATATTGATAAAGATAATTTTGATAGTTTAAAAGAAATTGATTTAAAAAGTTTAGAATCTCAAGGATTAATAGAGTATTTAGGCTTTAAGGAGAATATAAAGGAATTAATATATAAATCATCAATAGTAATTTTACCTTCTTATTATAGAGAAGGATTACCAAAAATCTTAATAGAAGCTGCCGCCTGTGGTAGACCAATCATTACAACTGATCATCCTGGATGTAGAGATGCAATTATAAATAATAAATCAGGAATTCTCGTACCACCTAAAAGTCCAAAATCAATTTCTAAATCTATAAAAAAGATCCTTAAAGATTTTAATTCTTGTGAAGAAATGGGTAAAGAATCGAGAAAAATGGCAGAGAAATTTTTTGATATCAAAAAAGTTGTTTTTACCCATATGCAAATATATAAAGGTTTTATAGATTAGTTGTAAGAGAGATAATTTAGATGTTAAATAAATTTATTTTACTAATTTCTACATTTTTTTTAAGTTATTTTGCTATATATTTTTCTATACCATTATTTAATAAAATCCTAATTGATAATCCTAATAAAAGAAGTTCTCATACTAAAGCCAAACCTAGAGGTGGAGGAATTTACTTTGTTATTATTACGATTATTTTTGGTCTATTTAATAATTATTATTTACCATTATTTTGCCTCCCAGTAGCAATAGTAGGTTTGCTTGATGATTTTTTTAATTTAAAGTCTTTAATTAGAATCCAAGTTCATGCTTTTACAGCTTTTTTGATAATCATTAAAAGTAATTTTTTTTCAAACTTTTTAGATAATTCAATGATATTAAAGTTAATTATCTTTTTGGTTCTTTTGTTTTTGATAACAGGATTAATTAATTTAGTCAATTTTATGGATGGTATTGATGGTTTGGTATCTAGCTCTTTTATTTTAGTATTTTTTGTTTTAGCTCTGATAATGAACTATCCTTTATGGCCTCTTATAGGATCATTGTTTGGATTCTTATTATGGAATTGGTATCCATCTAAAATCTTTATGGGTGATGTAGGCAGCACTTTTTTAGGAGCAATAATGGGAGGGATAATTTTAAATAGTTATCAAACTCTGGAATCATTTTGGATTTTATTAACTATATCTCCCTTATTGTTGGATTCTTCAATATGTATTCTTAGAAGATTATTTGTAGGTTCTAATATTTTTTCGGCTCATAATTTACATCTATATCAAAGACTTAATAAATCAGGTTGGAATCATGCAAAGATTACTATATTTTATCTTTTAATGACTTCATTTTTGTTATTTTCTTTTTCAGTTAAATCATTATTTATTTTATTTATTTCATTAGTTATTACAATAATATTAGGTTTTATACTAGATAAAAAATTTGCCATGCCTTTTAAATTATCTTTGAAAAAAAGTAATAAATAAAATGAAAAACAAGTTAATTCCATTATCTAATATATTTAGGAATTTATTAAAACAAAATAAGTTAAGAAAAGCTATTTTAATTTTATTAGACTCTTCTTTAATAAGTTTTTCAATTTGGTTAAGTCTTAATTACTTTCATGGAATTGAAAAATCATCAACTTTAAAATCATATCTATGGATCTATATTGCAGCCTTAGCAATATCAATACCCTTATATAAATTTACAAACCACTATAAAACTTTGACTCGCTTTACAGGGAGTAGAAATATTTATTTTTTGTTTTTGAGAAATTTAATATTGTTTTTTTTAGTTTTTTCAACTGGGATTATAATCGGGTTTCCAATACCATTATTTAATAATTGGGTATTAATATTTATTTTTAGTTCTGGTTTTATATCTTTAACGAGATTTTTCTTAAGAGATTTTCTGCTTTTAGTCTTAAAGCCAAATATTTCAAATCGGTCAATAGTTGTTATTTATGGTGCCGGCAATGCAGGAAATCAATTAGCTAAAAATTTACTAAATGATAATACTCATGTTATCAAATGTTTTGTTGATGATAATGTGGATTTATCTAATAGAACTCTTCATGGTATTTCAATCTATCAACCTAATTACATTAAATCAATAATAAATGAAATTGATAAGATATTCATTGCAATTCCATCGGCATCAAATAATGATATAAAGAAAATTATTAATAGTCTAAGTGAATATGATATTCCAATTTTTTTAGTCCCTTCGATAAAAGAATTTTATTCAAATTCTAATACACTAAATTGTTTAAGAAAAGTAAGTATTGAAGATCTGCTTGCTAGAGATAAGGTTTACCCAAAAGAAGAATTATTATCTTTGGCAATAAGAGATAAAATAATTTTTATTTCTGGCTCAGGAGGATCCATTGGAAGTGAACTTTGTAAAAAGATTTTAGAATTTTCTCCTAAGAAATTGATTTGTCTAGATAATTGTGAAGAAAATCTTTATAAAATAGAACAATCTTTCCAAGAAGAAAAATGTGAATTTATTTTAGGAAATGCAAAAGATTTTATTTTATTGGAGAAAGTTTTTAAGAATAATAAAATAAATATCGTTTTTCATGCTGCAGCTTATAAGCATGTACCAATTGTTGAAAATAATCCAGTGGAGGGAATTTATAATAATACTCTAACTACAAAAGTTTTATGTGAATTATCAGAGAAATTTAAAATCGAAAAATTTGTTTTAATTTCTTCAGATAAAGCAGTGAGACCAACTAATGTTATGGGTGCGACTAAAAGATTATCAGAGATTATTGTACAAAGTTTTGCTCAAAAGCAAAAAGATTACAAAAAAACTATATTTTTGATGGTTAGATTTGGAAATGTTCTTAATTCTTCAGGTTCGGTAGTACCAAAATTTAAAGATCAGATTTTGAGAGGTGGACCAGTTACAATTACCCATCCTGAAATCACAAGATTTTTTATGACTATTTCAGAGGCAGCAGAACTTGTAATACAATCCTCAGGACTTGCAAAAGGTGGGGAGGTTTTTATTTTAGATATGGGCAAATCTGTAAAGATTCTTGATATGGCTAAGCAAATGATTAAGTTAGCGGGATATAAGATTAAAGATTCAAATAATCCTTATGGAGATATAGAAATAATTTACACAGGTCTTAGACCTGGAGAAAAATTATATGAGGAATTATTAATAAATGCTGAATCTCAAAAAACTTCCCATCCTTTAATTTATAAAGCTAATGAAAAATATATCGAAGAAAAGAAAGTAATAGAATTATTAGAAAAACTATATATGGCTTTAGAAAAAAAAGATAAATCTGAATGTCTAAAAGCTTTATCTTATTTGGTTCCTGAATGGAATCCAAGCTTAAGTATTAATTAAATTGTTAAATTATTTACAAATTATCTATGCTAATATTAATTTTAAAACTATATGAAAAGATTAAAGGGGAATAAAAAATATGCAATTACTTGTTTTAATAAAGGAGCCATATTCGATAAAATTAATACAGCTTATGAAGACACTTGCTTAAAAAATTATTTATACAGAAACAATTATGTAGATCTCGAAATACATTATTTGAGAATTAAATCTTATTTTGTAAATCCAATTAAATATTTACCATTAATTTTTAGATTGAAGAAAAATACTATTAATGATCTTTTTAGATTGGCTACAGCTAAAACATATAAAAGTACTCTTGTATGTGAGACAAAACTAAAAAATACTGTATTCCATTTTTTTATAAAAAATATATATCAAATTAAAAATTTACTAATTGCATTAGCACTTTATTGTAAAACAGCATATTTTTCAAAAAGATATAAAGTTGAATTCATATTGATTGATCATATCGCATATTTGAATGGTTCTTTGGCTTTAGCTGCCAGAGATTTTGAAATATCATTTTATTCAAATGATTTTCCTTATGATTTGCGTTTTTTTAAGAAACCTAAATTTAAATTTTTAAGTGACATAAACTATTTCAAAAATCAAAGAAAAAATAAATTAAATTTCGAAAATAGAGAATATGAGCTTGATTATATGAATGATTTGGAATATATATCTGATGTAGAAAAATATGAATTTAATAAATATGATTATGTCCTTTATTGTCATTCTTTCTCAGATGCAAATAATTATTATGGATGGGATGGTGCATTTAAAAATATTTTAGATTGGACTATATATACTTTAGATAATTTGAAAGATAAAAATGTTTTAATAAAACCACACCCAAATATTTTTTTTAATGATGTTGTAATGACTCATTCTATTGACTTGAAGCTTTATGAAATAATTCTAAATAAGTATAAAAATATAAAAAATTTTAATTTTTTGAATATACCTATTGATAATTTCCAATTCATGACTAATTTAAAAAAATCTGCAATTTTAATTACTCATCATGGCACGATGATTGGTGAATGTGCATCTGAGGGATTCAAAATAATTTCTTCTAAAATAAATTTTTTATATGACCTAGAAGCGGTTGGGGTGAATATATGGAAATCAAAAGATGAATACTTATATCTTTTAAAAACTAATTTCGATAATTTAAAGGCCCCTCGTAAGTTTGATACCTTGGATTACTATCAGTTATTCAAGAATACTTATGGAACTTATTTAAATGAAGAAAGCTGGAAGACTTATTTATCTAAATTATGTTCTTTTGATAGAAAGGTTCTTGAAATTGCGCCACCGGAAATTGATAAAATGTTAGAGAAGATTTTATTGACTGATCCCCAAAAATATCAAAGCTTTATTAAAAATATGTCAGAAAGAGAGATCGTCGAGTTCTAGATATTAGTGTTAAATCTACTTCTTCCATTTCAATTATTATTATTTTCAAAGACTTCCATCATAGGATTTATCTTTTTGTTTATCACAAGTGGGAAAAAAATCTTTTACCGATTTATATTAACTGTATTGATAGCTTTTTTACCACTTACTTTTGTATCTTTAAAAGGTTTTTCTATTGATTTTTATAATGCGAGTATCGAGTTTATCTTCCTTTTAATATTTATTTATGGTTTTGTAAGCTTTAATATTATTTTTAGGGAACTCCCTTTTTATCTGATATTAATTGAAAAGAATAAATTAATTTATAATCTTGTTTATTCAATATCATTAATTTTAGTTTCTATATTTTTGGGACATGAAAGTTTCCTTTATTCATATTTATATCTTCTTTTATTTTTAATTGAGTTCTCAAAAACCTTTTGTCTATTTAAAGGTTTGATAAATAAAAAAAATTTATTTAAATATATCGACTATGTACCCCTTGTTTTTATACTATTAGAGTTTTTTAATTATCAATTAGAAAATACATCCGCAGTAATATTGATTTTGTCTTTTTTTATTTCCCTTATAATTTATCTTTTCTGTGCTTTTATAATTTACTTATTCAAATTAAAAATTTATAAGACCCCTTTTTATTTATTTTTGTTTTTTGGAATATCAGCTCTATTTATTATTCTTATTTTTGATATAAATTTTTTTGAAAAATATTTTTATAAAATTTTTTATGTTATAGATACTATTAGTGATATATCCAATTTAAATATATTTGATATCGAGAATTTAATAATTATCCTTGAAAATGTACCTGAAGATTCAGTCGCAGCAAGATTTTTGGAAATTATGAACATTATTTCTACTTCAGGAACTAACTATTTAGGTATATTGGTGGAGAGTGGATCAATCAACTCTATCTTAGCTCATTCATCAATTGCGACACTATCTTTTAAATATGGAACTAAGTCAATCATGTTTTTAGTTTTGCTATTACTTAATCCTATCAATAGAACTTCAAGAGAATCTCTTTCCCAAAATAATAATATTCTTATATTATTGCCAGTCTTGATATTAGCTTTTGATAATCAAGGAGATTATATTACTGTTTTATTTTTAGGCTTTGGTTTTAGAGCTTTAAAAGATTATTTAACTAAAATAATTGCATATCAAAAGTCTTTTGATAATTTATTAACCTGATTTTATGAACAAAAAATCTAAAACTATTTGGGTTATAGATCATGAACAATCCCTTTATTGGAATGAATTCCATAAAAAATTAGATTCATTTATAAAAGTAGTATATTTAAGGCCAAACCCTTTAACTTTTTGTAAATTCTTTTTATCTAAGGATAGTAAGTATATTTTTTGGATTTTTAGAAAATACCAGGAAACTAGAGGTTATTTTAGAAGAATTAATAAAAATGAAAAGAAAATAATTAATTCTGGTAAGTTGGAAAAATGGGATTATGGATATTTTTTAATTTATTGGTTAACTTTCCCTTGGAACTTATTACAGGCATTTATAAATTACTCTTTATTAATCTTTGGCTTAATTCCCTGTTGGGTCAATAATGATAAGGCTAAAATTCTCTTTAGAAAAAATCTTCTCAAACAAGTCGTTTATGATGATTTCCCAATAACAGATTGTATTTTTACTCAATATTTAAGAGGTTACTATTCCTCTGGAACTATATCTATTTTTTCAATAAGATTGATTATTGGTTTATTTATATCTTCATTTATAGTTGTCTCCCGATTAAACAATACGAAATATACTCAAATACTTATGGGTTATGCAAAACCAAGATATTTTTTTTTAAATGAATATGGTTATGCAGATGAAGCTTTAAGGAGATTATTTATTAGTTGGGGTGCCGAAGAGATTTCAAGGCCTATTGGTTTTAATGATTTTAAAGTTATAAAAAATAAATTTAACTCTCTAAATAATTATTTTCATCCAGGTTTTTATGCAAAGGAGAAAATAAGATCAAATAACCCAATCATACAAAATATTGATGAATATAATTATCATGAGAAATTAGCATCAAGAGAACTTATATTTCCTTATATGAATCCTAAAGCTATAATAAATGACCCTAAAGGAATGAATTATTTAGTCAACTATATTGTTGAAGAGATTAACTCTGAGGGTAAGATATTTGCTTTTTTTCATCTCCATGCCCACTCTGATAATCAAAGCTATATCGGTTTTGATCAATATTTAGACTTATCAGATTGGACATTTTCTTGTATTTCTCAATTAATTAAGAATCCTTCAATTGTAGTATTTGTAAAAGCACATCCTAATGTTTCTCAAAATATTATTACTGAAGGTATAAGTTATCCATCTGAGAATAGATTCATAAAAAAGTTAAACGAAAAATATAATTTCCCCTCGATGTCTTATGAATTTATTATCAATAAAAGTTTTGAATTCATGAATCTATTCCAATTAAATCCAAGAATTAATACGCTTGATTTAATTAAAAGTTTAGAAAATTCATATGAATTAAGAAGTTGTTATTTGTCATCAATAACCCATCATGGCACAATTGCTCTTGAATCATCATTACTTAATATTCCATCATATGCTAGTCAAATAAGTCATTTAATAGGTTTTGATAATTGTTGTTTTTGTTATGAAAATCCTCATGATTTAGAAAATATACTTTTACGTAGACAAAAGACTTTAAAGAGCTTCTCATTGAATTCAAAGAATCTTTTAAATTTAAAGTTTGTTGATGCAAAGTTAGAGTTTGAAGCTTTAGATAAGGTAGATAAGGATATTCTTAAGAATATTATTTATTAAGTTTTCTTATTTGAATAGGTAGCTATTTAGTATATATAATTTATGTAAAGTTAAATTCTTTTGAATGAGTAAAAGAAAAGGAATAATATTAGCGGGTGGAAAAGGAACTAGATTATCGCCTCTGACTGATTCAGTAAGTAAACAATTGATGCCCATATACGACAAACCAATGATTTATTATCCACTTACAACGTTAATGCTTACAGGTATAAGAGAAATACTTGTTATTACCTCTAATCGTGATGTTAATAATTTTAAATATCTTCTTAAAGATGGCTCTCAATGGGGATTAGATATAAAGTATAAGATTCAAACTAAACCAAAAGGCCTGGCTCATGCAATATTAATTTCTGAAGATTTTATACAAGATGATCCTATATGCCTCATCTTAGGGGATAATCTTTTTTATGGCTCTGAGTTAATTAAAAAACTTAAATTAGCATCAAGGAAGGAAAGTTCTACTGTATTCGCTTATAGGGTAAATGATCCTTCAAGTTATGGAATTGTAGAATTTGATAACGCTAATAAAGTTTTAAACATTGAAGAAAAACCAAAATATCCAAAAAGTAAATTTGCAATTACAGGAGTATATTTTTATGATAGAGAAGTTGTAAAATTCTGTAAGCAGCTTGATTATTCAAAAAGAGGAGAGTTGGAGATTACTTCCTTAAATAATACTTATCTTGATAAAAATTTATTAACTGTAGAAGTTTTAAGTAGAGGATGTGCTTGGTTTGATACGGGAACTTTTGATTCTCTCCATGAAGCAGGTTCTTACGTTCGTACAATTGAAAAACGTCAAGGATTAAAAATAGGTAGCCCCGAAGAAGTCGCTTGGAGAAATGGTTGGATAACTGATTATGATATGGAACAATTATCTAAACCTCTCTTAAATAGCGGTTATGGTAAAGATCTTATCGATTTAATTAACTATAAATAAATATGGCAGAGATAAAAGCTAAAAAAATACTAGTAACAGGTGGATTAGGATTTATAGGTGGTGTTTTAATAAAGAGGCTTCTGAAAAAAACTAAAGCACAAATTATAAATATTGATAAGGCTTCTTATTCAAGCGATACTGAGTGTATTAATCAGACTATAAGCTCAATAAAGAATTTTAATAATGAGAGATATAAATATTTAAATTTAGATCTTTGCGATGAAAAGGAAACTTTTAATCAAATAAAGTTAGCTGATCCTGATCTAATTTTTCATCTTGCTGCAGAAAGTCATGTAGATAGATCTATAAATAGTCCGATCTCTTTTATCAAAAGTAATATATTTGGAACATATAGTCTACTTGAGGCTGCAAAAAATCATTTCAATAATCTTGATTCTGATAGGAAGAATAAATTTAAATTTTTACATATTAGTACTGATGAGGTTTATGGATCATTAGGAGTTAATGATAAATTTAATGAAGATTCGAATTATGATCCAAGATCTCCTTATTCTGCAACAAAAGCTTCTAGTGATCATTTAGTATCTGCTTGGAGTCATACCTATAATCTGCCAATAATAATTTCCAATTGCAGTAATAATTTTGGGCCATGGCAATTTCCGGAGAAATTGATACCTAATATTATAAATAAAGTTTTAAGGAAAGAATCTATACCTATATATGGAAAAGGATTAAATGTCAGAGATTGGTTATATGTAGAAGATCACGTGAGTGCTCTACTATTAATAGCCTCAAAAGGTAAAATTGGAGAGAAATATCTAATTGGAGGCTCAGCTGAGGAAACTAATCTAGAGATAGCAAAAAAAATATGTTTGATTATTCAAAATCAAGATAAAAAATTTCAAAATTGTGCTGATTTAATTGAATTTGTTAAAGACAGACCTGGACATGATTTTAGATATGCAATAGATTATTCAAAAATTAAGGATAAATTAGGATGGACACCTCAGTACTCACTAGACAAGGGTTTGAATTTAACTATTTCTTGGTATCTTAATAATCAAAAATGGGTTGAAAATATATTAAAAAGATCGGGATATGATGGATCTAGATTAGGCATCATATATAAATCTTTTTAATTTAATCTTTTAAAGCCAGAATGACAAGTTGGTCCATCAAGTATAGATTGGGGATCGATTTTATCTTCCTCGCATAATTTTATAATTTTCAGAATTTTATTTAATTCTTCAAAATACCTATTTAAATGTCTATCTTTATGTTCTACACATACAAAAATTGAATTGGCCGCAAGAATATTTCTTTTTAACATTTCCTGGGTTATGTAAGTTTTATAGATCAGATTATGATTACTTTTGAAAGTAAATCCAGCTAAAGCAGGAATACCTGTTTCAAAATAATCAAGTTTATTCTCATTAAATACTTTTTTCCACGAGGACTTAATTTTTAAACCTAGGTTAGTTACTATTTCCCAACTTTTAATTTCTTTCATAACCTCAAGAGTTTTTAAAGCAGCTGAAGGTCCGATCCTTTCAGTCCAAAAAGTACTACTTATGAAAGTTTTTTGAACAGCATCCATTATATTTGTTTTGCCAATAACAGAAGTTATAGCGTATCCATTCCCTAAAGCTTTGCCAAACATAGCCATATCTGGTTCAATATTAAATTTTTTATGAATTCCTCCATAAGTTTCTCTAAAGCCTGAAGTACATTCATCAAAGATCAGAACTATGCCTTTTTGATTACAAATATTTCTTATCCTTTTTAAAAATATTTCATTAGGAGGATCGTTTCTTTGAACCTCCATTTTTATCGCTGCGAGTTCATGATTCTGAACAATACTTTCTAATTGTTTTAGGTTGTTAAATTCAAATGGTAAAACAGTTCCTTCTAAGCATTTTGGTACACCATTTGGTTCAAGACCAGGCAATAAATGCCCTTCTAAATTTGACTCATTTTCAATATTTGTTGCTAAATACCAATCATGCCACCCATGATATCCGCAGATGGCTACTTTATCTTTCCCTGTTGCTGCTCGAGCTATCCTTATCGCGATTGCATTTGCTTCCCCGCCAGATCTTGAAAACCTTACTTTGCCTGCCCAAGGATGTAATTCGACTAGTTTTTCTGCAAGCATTACCTCTTCTGGGCAATTAAGTGTACTCATGTTTCCTTTATTTATTGTTTTCCTTACTGCTTCATCAACTTTTTTATGGCCGTATCCTAGAAGATTTGTACCAATTCCCATTATACTTACATCCAATAATTTTCTATTATCTAAGTCCCATATATGGCAGCCTTTTGCTTTTGAAAAATAAGAAGGCCACTTTTCGGGTAAAAACATCTCAGCTCTTTTTGATAGAAGCATATTACCCCCAGGTATAATTCCTTTAGCTGTCTTCCAAAGTTGTTGTCCAGATCCCATATAAAAAACTTAATAATTCCATTAAGAAAATCAATATATATACAATAATTGATTTGACTATAATTTGATTAAAAACAAATGAAAGTTGGCATCTTAATACAGGCGAGAATATCCTCTACAAGATTGCCAGGAAAAGTTCTTTTTAAGTTGGGTAATACGCGCTTTAATAGTTTGAATCTTATATATGAGAGAATATCAAAAAAAATATTACTAATTTAGCTAAAATAGTTTTTTTGACAAGTAATAATAAATGTGATGATGCAATTGATTACTTTTGCAAAAGTCAAAATTATCCTGTTTTTAGAGGAGAAGAACAAGATGTTTTAGATAGATATTATCAAGCAGCATGCAAATATAATTTTGATCAGATTATAAGATTAACTTCAGATTGCCCTTTCATTGATCCAGAAGAGATATTAAGAATTTACTCTATTCATAATTTAGAAAAAAACGATTATACAACAAATAGTTTTGAAGGCTCTAGTATTGTCGATGGATGTGACGTAGAAGTATTTAATTTTCTATCTTTGAAAAAGGTTCATTCTTTGGCATATACTACTAGAGATAGAGAGCATGTAACTTCTTTCTTTTCAAGAGAGAATGGTTTCGTTTGTAATTATGAGGATCCTGGATTAACTTATCCTTACACAAGATTAACTCTAGATACTCCAGAAGATTTTAAAGTTATATCTGAAATAATTAATAAAATTAAAGACCCAGTTAATATAAGAATTGAAAAATTAGCTAAAATTTATAACGAAAAAGGTTTATCAAAATATAATAATTTTATTAAAAGAAATTCCGGATGGAATAAAGAGGAAAAATCTTAATAAGGGTTTTTATGAAATATTTATTTTGTAATTATATAAGCTTGCTGGATTCCAAATTCATTTTTTCTTGCATAATCAAAATAATCGTTATGAAGCTTTTTTGCATTTAGATTAAAGCTTGAAGTATATGCTTGATCAAATTTATCAGCTCCAATAGTTTCTCTAACAAATCTCGTTAAAAGATAATAAGTGGATGAGAAATCTACATTGACGAAATCAAGCTTTGAATCAGATAAGAAAATCTCTAACATTTCTTTCTTTAAATAACGATTAAAATCATGCTCTCTTAATGGCTGAAGATTGGCAGATAATCTGAGAGAATTTAGATTGCAAAGAGGTTCCCAAAAACCTTCCATTATTATTAACTTACCGCCTTTGCTTAGTCTATTTAACATTTGGTTAAGGCCTTCTTTTTGTTCTTCCCATGTGGGTAAGTTAATGAGAACTCTAGTAGTAAAAATAAAATCGAAATTTGAATTCAAAGAGCTAAGATCTCTAATATCTGCTTTGAATGGTGTAGATATATTTATGACAGGTTCTTTATTTAGAGAGCTTTTAAACATCTCTACCATCGATTCAGAAAAATCAAATCCTGCAAATTGAATATTAGGAAATTCTTTAGCTAAATCTATTAGTGAGTGACCATTTGAAGTTCCACAATCTAAAACATTATTAGGACTAGTATTTTTTAATTGTTTAGCTATAAAATCCCTTTCGATTTCTACCATAAATAAATCACCCCAAGATGCAGAATGGGATGTTTTATGAGTATCGGCTTGATTATTCCAAAAATCTAATATATGGTCCATTAATTTAAAAAAATTTTTAGGCAACTATAGCATAGATTTATAAACTTAATTTGTAATTTAGGTATATTTTTTATAAGGGACTATGTCCGCTTCACAATTAAAATTGGAATCTTCTCTTGGTATTCCAAACATGTCTAAGGCATTAGTACATGCATCTACTAATTTCTTAAATGTTTCTGGATTTGCGCTCATTGCATGATCAGCTCCCTCTAATGAATTATCAATTGTAAGATGTTTTTCAATAATTTTAGCTCCACAAAAGATTGAATTAACAGCTGCTTCATGTCCGAGTGTATGATCTGAGAATCCAGTTTTTTTTCCAGTTCTCTCTTTTATTTTCAAAATGGTCGAAAGATGGCAATCACTTTTTAATCCAACAGGATATTGAGAAATACAGTGCAAGATAAATAAGTCTGGTTTTTTTATTGAATTAAAGGATTCATAAAAGTTATTAGCACTTTCTATCTCACTAAATTTTGATGCTCCTGTAGAGACTATCATTGTCTTAACACCTTTTCCTTCAAGAATACACTTTAAAAGTTCTTGATCATTTAAATGAAAAGATGCGACTTTTATTGTTTCACAACCCATTGATATTAGATCTTTTGCACTTTTTGTACAAAAAGGTGTTGATGCAAAATTGATTTTTAAGGATTCTGAGTAAAGTTTTAAATCGTGTATTTTCTCGGGAGGTAATTCACAATCTTTTAGTATGCTAAATATTGGAGAATCTTTTGGTACTCTAGTTTCTGCATAATAATTTTGCATTTTTACTGTAGTTGCACCTGCCTCCTTAGCTGCATCAATATGCTTTCGAGCTAAATCAAAATCACCATTATGGTTTATTCCAATTTCTGCAATAAAGTTAAGCTTTTGTTTTACCATGAAGACATTCCTCCGTCTAAAAGAAAATTTTGGCCAGTGCAGTATATAGGCATTTTTAATATACCATTTATCATTTCCGCTACCTCTTCAGGTTCACACATTCTCCCTTGAGGGACTAGCTCAGAATATCTTTTGATAAAGTTCTCAGTTTGAAGCGCTTCATTTAAAACACCTCCTGGAGACAAAGAGTTTATTGCTATTGGAATCTTTCCATATCTAATCGCAAAATATTTCGTTGCTTGTATTAATGCGGCTTTACTGGCGCCATAAACCTCAGAACTAATTCTTTTACTATTCTCATATATTGATGGGTTAGGTGAAAAATTACCATATATTGAAGCGATATTTACTATTGATTTTTTTATTTCTTTACTATTTTTGCAGATTTTAGAGTTACTGAGAAATTCAAAAAAACTTGTCATGCCTAAGACTGGTCCATAAAAATTTGTTTGCATTATGTTGTTAAATTCATCTATTGTTCTTTCTTCTGATGGTGTAAAAACTGCAATTCCAGCATTATTAATTAAAGACATATGCTTTATTTCATCATTAATTAATTGTGATATTTTTTTAAAGACAGATTCCCAGGTTTTCTTCTCTGATACAGACCCCCTCACATAGTCAAAATTATAATTTTCAATAGGACTTTGTTGACTAACATCAACCCCAATAATAAACCAGTTTTCATTATTTAATTTTGAGATAATAGATTGACCAATTTGACCGTTGCATCCAGTTAAGACAAGTAATTTCATTTTGTTAATGATTTAAGATACTTTAAATATTCTGTAAGAATCTGAGCATCTTTATAGTACTCAACAGTTATACATGGAATTTCATATTTTTTACATAATTCTATAGTTTCAGCTGTAGTTGTAAAAGATGGAATTTCATGAGAGTCTCTTGCCAAAAGTTTCCCATTTTTTTTTACGACAGAGTGTTCACATATATGTATTTGCTTACATCTTCCAGTCTCAAGAAGGTTTTGTACATATATTTCAAAACTACAATCCTTATTAACAGATGTGACTTTAGCGTGTGCTGTATCTAAAAGTAAATGAAGGTCTGTCTCTTCTAAAACTGTTAATAAATATTCTAAAGAAGTGCATATATCATATGCTCCAGTAGGAAAATAATTATTGTTTTCAATGCCTATATTTCTATCACTGCCAACAATATTTCTTATCTCTTTTAGACTTTTTTTTGTATTTTGAACTTGCTCATCTAATTCAATAATAGTTGAGGCAATTAAATACATACCATCTGAAATCTTTGATTTATGACAATCTCTAGCAGCCTGAAAAGTGAGGGTTGAGATCTCTTCACGATGTTTAACATGCTCTATTAAAAAATCCTTTTCTTCTTCATTCAGTCCCAAATTTAAATCAAAGTCAATATGGTAATGAGTTGTATTTGCAAAATTTAAAGTTGCAGTCCTTTCTCTAGCCTCTAGTGAGTCCGAATGGCTTTCAATCATCTTGGAATATGTAACATCCTGAAATAAATGTGATACAGGTGTAACTAATTTCATTAAAATTTATAGCTTCATGTTGTAGTATAAATCATACATTAATTTGCATTTGATGCAAAAAAAACCTATCCCTTTCTCTCCTCCTAGTTTTTCAAAAGAAGAAGAAAAAGCTTTAAATGATTGTATTACTCGATCATGGACTGGGACTGGTCCAAAGACTATCAAATTTGAAAAGCTTTTTGCAGAATACAAGCATGTACCTTACTCTGCAGCATTGAATTCCTGTACTTCAGCATTGTTCTTAAGTTTGAAGGTTTTAGGTATTGGGGAGGGAGATGAAGTAATTACTACTGCCATGACATTTTGTAGTACGGTTAATGTAATTCTTCATTGTGGTGCGAAACCAATATTATGTGATATTAATAATTTTTCAAAAAATATAGATGTCAATAAGATTGAAGAATTAATAACATCTAAGACAAAAGCTATAATTCCGGTTCATTATGCTGGATTTCCTTGTGAAATGGATAAATTAATGGACATAGCTGAAAAATATGAAATACATGTTATTGAGGACTGTGCTCATGCAATAGAATCAAAATTTAATGGTATTCCTTGTGGTGCGATCGGTGATATAGGCTGCTTTTCCTTTTATGCAACTAAAAATATTGCTATTGGTGAGGGAGGAATGGTCATCTCAAACCATGAAAGCCTTATTTCAAAAATTAAGTTGTTGGGCCTTCATGGACTCTCTAGAGACGCTTGGCGAAGATTTGAATCAGCTTCAAGAAGAGCTTATGATGTAGTAGATATCGGCTATAAGATGAATCTGACTGATTTGCAGTCAGCCATAGGTATTGCGCAGCTTAAACGTATCAATGAGATGCGAAAAAGAAGAAAAGAGATTTGGTCATTTTACACAGAAAATCTATGTGATATTGATTTGGAACTGCCCAATTTGCCAAATAAAAAAGGGTCTAAACATGCATTACACTTATTTTCTTGTGGACTACCTAAAGATAAAGATAGAGATGAATTTGTATGGCGTGCCTCAAATGAATATGGCATTACTCTAGGTATTCACTATAAGTCAATACCTGTTTTTTCCGCATATGGTAAGTTTTTTGATAAAACAAAAATCAGTAAGGATTATCCAAATTCTCTTGAATGGGGAGAAAGAACAATTTCTCTAAGTTTATCAGCGGCTGTAAGTGATAACGATGCCGAAAAAACTGTCAATTGTATTAGAAAATTAATTAATTAATTAATTAATTAATGGTCTTATGAAATCAAATTATCAAAATAGTTTTTTAAATATTAAGCTTTTTAAAGGCTTTTGGTATCAATTATCAAAATCAAGAAAAAGGGAGCTTATCTTATTACTTATTTTAATAACCTTTTCTGGAATCGCTGAATTTACTACCGTAAATGCAGCAATTCCTTTTCTTAAAGCTATTGAAATGCAAAATAATTTAAAAGATATACAGTTTATTAATTTCTTATCTAATTTTCTATCAATAGATAATAATGGAAAACTATTTTTGATAATAAGTATTATTTTTTTATTGGTTATCTTCATTTCTTCAACTTTGAGACTATTAACACTATGGTTTTCTAATAGATTAACTGCAAAAATTGGAACTGATATAAGTTGCAAAATCTTTGAGAAAATACTTTACGAACCTTATGAAATACAGATTAAGAGAAATAGTAGTGAAATTATAAGTCTGATATCAAATGAACTTTATGTTTCTATTGGAGTTATTCAACAAGCTTTCTATTTAATAAATGCTCTTTTGGTAATCTCTTTTATATTTATAAGTTTGCTAAATGTTAATTTTAAAATCTCTATTTTTGCATTAATTATTTTTTCTTTTTACTATATTTTATTAGGAAATATCTTTAGGAAAAAGTTATTAAGGAATAGTACTTTCGTTACAAAAGCTAGAGAAAATCTGACAAAAAATATACAAGAGTCTCTTGGAGGAATAAGAGAAATTTTATTAGATGGCTCCCAATCTACTTTTATAAATATTTATAAAAAAGAAGATTTACCTATGAGATTAAAAGAGTATCAAAATAATTTTCTACAATCTTTTCCAAAATTAAGTTTAGAAGCAATTGGTCTTTTGTTTTTTAGCGTTTTTGCGATGTTCATGTATTTTTCTAATTCATCTAATACTAAGATACTTCCTATTATTGGAAGCTTTGCAATTGCTTCGCAAAGACTTTTAATTTCGATGCAACAAGCATATGCTGGGTGGTCTGGTATTAAATCTAATAATGCAGCTTTAGAAAAAGTATTGGAATTTTTGAATATATTTGAATACAAAGCGAAATCTAAGGAAATGATAAATCCAATAAAGGAGGTTTATAAAATAAATGTAGAAGATTTGAATTTTAAATATGAATCAGGAAGTCAATATATTTTTAAAGAATTGAATATTGCAATAAAGAAAGGAGAAAAGATAGGTGTTATTGGATCAACAGGTGTGGGCAAAAGTACTCTTATAGATTTGTTAATTGGGTTACTAAAACCATCAATGGGGAAGATCCTCATTAACGATAAAGATATAAATCATAAAAATAATAGTTCTTTCTTATTTTCTTGGCAAAAAAGTATTACGCATGTTCCTCAAAAGATTTTCTTAACCGATAAATCCTTTATAGAAAATATTGCATTTGGAATACCCTTAGAAATGATTGATATTGCAAAAGTAAAAAAATGCGCTGAAATAGCTCATATAGCTCCATATATAGAGTCTCTACCTAATAAATACCAAACATCTTTGGGAGAAAGAGGAACAAAATTAAGTGGTGGACAAATTCAAAGGATTGCAATTGCAAGGGCACTTTATAAACCTGCAAAAGTCTTGATTTTAGATGAGGCAACTAGTGCACTAGATATTTCGACTGAAAGTAAAATAATAAAATCAATAAATAAAATTGATAAAAATATAATTATAATTATGATTGCTCATAGATATGCCTCCTTAAAATCTTGTAGCAGGATTTTAAAAATTGAAAATGGATTAATTAATGATCTTGGAGATCCCAAAATAGCTCTAGGATAAGTTTACTTGTTATTTTTTATAAACTTTATAAATATTATTTTTGAAATCAGGATCGAAGATTAAGATTCTTTCTTTCATTGATAAATGAATCTATTGCCTTATCAATTCCAGAATCTAAATTAATGCAAGGTTCCCATCCAATCGATTTAATTCTACTGATATCAAGCTGTTTTTTATAGGTGCCATTTGGTTTTTCTTTATCCCATATGATTTGACCTCTGAATCCGATTTTTTTTGAAATTTTTGAAGCTAAATCTTTAATTGAGATATCTTGTCCAGTTCCAACATTTAAATAGGGTAAGTTTTCTTTACCTGATTCATATTCTTTATAAGATGGATTCCATCTTTCTAAAACATATTTGCAGGCTTGAGCTAAATCATCTACATGAAGAAATTCTCTAAGAGGAGATCCATTCCCCCAACAAACGACTTTATTCAGTTTGTTTTCTTTCGCTTCATAAAATTTTCTTATTAGAGCAGCCATAACATGACTAGTTTTTAAATTATAATTATCACCAGATCCATATAGGTTTGTAGGCATTAAAGAAATAGCATCAAAACTTTTTTGAATTCTATATGCTTGACAAAGTTTTATTCCTGAAATTTTTGCTATCGCGTACCACTGATTCGTTTTCTCTAGTTCTCCTTGTAAAAGATACTCCTCTTTTATCGGCTGTTTTGAATTTTTGGGATAAATACAACTACTACCAAGAAAAAGTAGCCTTCTAACTTTATTTAAGTAAGAAAGTTCAATTAAATTAGTTTGAATTTTAATATTTTCAAGAATAAAGTCTAATGGAGAAGTTGAATTTGCAATTATTCCTCCAACTTTTGCCGCTGCAATAATTACTACATGAGGATTATTATTCTTAAACCATGATTGTACATCATTAAAATCTAATAGGTTTAAATCTTTTCTTGTAGGAGAAAGGATTGCACCCCCCTCACTTTTATCACCATATCCACTACTAATTAAATTTCTTTTAATTGCACTTCCTACCATCCCATTCGCTCCAGCAATAAATATTTTGTCTTTCATTGAAATTAATTTTTCCATTTTTATAAATTTTTTAAATGAGATTTGTTGGAGGCGACTCAATTGAAGAAATTACTTTAAATCCTTTTTTATTTAAAAAAGAATCTTTGCTAGCTTCCTTCTTATCAAATTCCACCATTTCATGAATTAATTCTTCTAAAGATGTTTTAGGAACCCATTTGAGTTTTTTAAAAGCTTTTTGAGGATTACCCAAAAGTTCTTTCACTTCTGCAGGTCTGAAATACCTTTTGTCTATCCTGATTACTATTTCATTATTATCAGCTCTTCTACCAATCTCATCAAGTCCTTCACCCTCCCAAATTATAGACTTTTGTGACTTATTATTTTTCCAACCAATCTTTTCAGCAGTGATTTCAATAAATTTTCTAATGGTTTCCATCCTGCCAGTAGCAATTACAAAGTCTTCTGGTTTATCTTGTTGAAGCATTAACCATTGCATTTTGACGTAATCTTTTGCATGCCCCCAATCTCTTTTAGCGTCTAAGTTCCCCATATAGAGACATTTCTCAAGGCCAGCATCAATTCGACATAGACCTCTAGTTATTTTTCTGGTTACAAATGTTTCTCCTCTTCTAGGACTTTCGTGATTAAAAAGAATACCATTGCAAGCAAAAATATTATAAGCTTCCCTATAATTTACAGTTATCCAATAAGCATACAATTTTGATACCGCATATGGACTCCTAGGGTAAAAAGGTGTTCTCTCATCCTGAGGACTTTCTTGAATAAGTCCATATAGTTCACTCGTGCTAGCTTGGTAAATTTTGGTTTTATTTTTTAAATTAAGAATTTTTATTGCTTCTAAAATTCTCAATGTTCCTAATGCGTCACAATTAGCTGTATACTCAGGGGATTCAAAACTTACAGCTACATGGCTTTGAGCTCCAAGATTATAAATCTCGTCAGGGTTAACTTTCTGAATTATTTTTAAGAGGTTTGAGCTATCTGTTAAATCTCCATAATGAAGTATAAAATTTGAATTTCCTTCATGAGGATCTTGATAAAGATGATCAATCCTAGCAGTATTAAAACTACTAGATCTTCTTTTAATTCCATGAACTTGATAATTCTTTTTTAAAAGAAATTCAGCTAGATAACTTCCATCTTGTCCAGTTATCCCAGTAATAAGAGCAATTTTTCTATTTTTATTCATTTTTAGTTGATACTCTTAAATAAAGTAATTAATCAAATAATTTCTAAATTAAAACATAAATATAATCTTAAACTTTAATTTAAATGTAGTAAAGAATAAAGTTAATTATGATTAAATAAATTTATTATTTAAAATCCTAAAAATAAAAACTTATATTTAAATTAATTATATGACATTTTATAAAAGAACAATTTTAATTACGGGTGCCGCAGGTTTTATAGGAGCAGCTTTAGCAAAAAAATTCTTATTAAATCGCGAAAATATTATTGGTATTGATAATCTTAATAATTATTATGATGTAAAACTAAAAAAAGATCGATTAGACGTTATTAGTAATAATTTTGGCTCTAATTCTAATTGGACCTTTCTAGAGTTAGATTTAGAAGAAAAAAGAAAATTAGATTATGTCTTCCAAACTTTTAAACCTGACGTAGTAATAAATCTTGCTGCTCAGGCAGGTGTAAGGTATTCTCTTGAAAATCCTGATTCATATCTCAAGAGTAATCTTTTAGGTTTTGGAAATATAATTGAATGTTGTAGAGAATTTAAAATTAAAAATTTTATTTATGCTTCGAGTAGTTCCGTTTATGGAGGGAATAAATGTTTGCCTTTTGAGGAAGACCAAAGTGTAGATCACCCAGTGAGTTTATATGCCGCTACAAAAAAATCAAATGAATTAATGGCTCATTCTTATAGTCATTTATTTAATTTACCTTCAACTGGGTTGAGGTTTTTCACAGTGTATGGGCCATGGGGAAGGCCAGATATGGCACCAATGATTTTCACCAAATCAATATTTAATAAATCTCCGATTGAAATTTATAATTTTGGAAAAATGGAAAGAGATTTTACTTACATTGATGATATCGTAGAGGCTATTTATTTATGTTCTTTTAAACCGGCTACAATCGATAATGATTTTGATTCGTATAATCCAAATCCATCAACTTCTTTTGCTCCTCATAGAATATTTAATCTGGGAAATTCTAGGCCTGTAGAACTAATGAAATTTATTGAAACTTTGGAGTCTGAGATCGGTATAAAGGCAATTAAGAATTTCAAGGAAATTCAACCAGGAGATGTTGTAGCAACTGCAGCTGAAACTTCAAAAATTCAGGATTGGATAAAATATAAACCTAATACATCTTTAAAAGATGGAATTAAAAAATTCGTTAAATGGTTTTCTGATTATTATGGAAAACATTAATTTATATTATTTAGTTTTTGATATGATGAACAATATCTTTTATGTATTTTTGATATTCAAGTTTTTATGAATTCAATACTATTGACGGGAGGATGTGGTTTTATAGGAAGTCATACCTGTATATGTTTACTTGAGAAAGGATATAGTATAATTATTGTTGATTCTAATGTAAATAGTTCGCCAAATTCTTTAGATGCAATTAAAAAAATATTTTTTCTCAAAGAAATAGATATAGAAAATAAATTAACTTTCTATAAGGGTGATATCAGAGATCATAAATTCTTAAGAGATGTTTTTAAATCTGCAATAGATTGCAATAGACCCATAAATTCAGTTGTTCATTTTGCGGGATTAAAGTCCGTCAAAGAATCTGTAATACATCCAATTTTATATTGGGAAAATAATCTAATAGGTTCTATAAATTTGTTTAGAATAATGGAAGAATTCAAATGTAAAAATATTGTTTTTAGTAGTAGCGCCACTGTATATGGCATAAATAATCTGGATTTACTTGAAGAGAATATGCAATTAAAGCCAGCCAATCCATATGGAGAAACTAAATTAGCTATTGAAAAAGTTTTAGAAAACCTTTTTCAAAGCAAAAAAAGAGAATGGCGGATTGCTAATCTAAGATATTTTAATCCTATAGGTGCACATAGTTCTGGTTTGTTAGGTGAAAACCCTCTTAACATACCCGATAATTTGTTCCCCTTTATTTGTAAAGTGGCTAGTGGCAATTTAGAAAAATTAAGTATTTTCGGAAATGATTGGGAAACAAAAGATGGAACTTGTGTTAGGGATTTTATACATGTTATGGATTTAGCAGAAGCTCATTCTGCTGCATTGGATTTCATTCTTCAAGAGGATCCAAAATTTATAAATTTGAATATAGGAACTGGTTTAGGAACCAGTGTTCTCAAACTATTGAAAACATTCATAAAGGTCAATAAATGTGATGTCCCATTTAAATTTTGTCAAAGAAGAGAAGGTGATGTTCCGATCTTAATTGCTAATAATAAACTAGCCCTATCAAAACTAACTTGGAAACCTACCAGGAATATAGTTGATATGTGTAAAGATGGATGGAATTGGCAAAAATTAAATCCTAATGGCTTTGATAATAAAGAATTCTCATAAAAACTAATATGAACTATCACCAATTCTCCATAAATTTAAACCAGCTTTTTTTACTTCCTTAGCTGATACGATAGATCTTGAATCAAAAACCCAAGCGGGCTTTCTCATTTTTTGAGATATCAAGTTCCAATCAAGTTCCGAATATTCTTCCCACTCAGTAAGAAAACAAAGCGCATCCGCTTCATATGTCGCAGGGATTATTTTATTTGTGAAAAACCAATTGCCTTCATATTTTGATAAATGCTCTACATTAGAAATTTCTCCATTTAAAACACTTTGTTTTATTCCAAGATCTTTTTCTATTTGTTTTGGATCAACCTTAGGATCATGAATAAATAAAATTGAACCTTCTTCAAGTAAATCCTTGCATATTTTAATTGCTGCGGATTCTCTTGTATCGTTAGTGTTTGCTTTAAAAGCAAAACCAAAAATACAAATTTTCTTACCACTAGTGGTTCCAAAAAGTTTTTTTACAATTAATTCTGAAATCCTATGTTGGTGCCAGTTATTAAGTTTAACAACTCCTTCCCAGAAACTCGCGACCTCTGGTAATCCAAAATACTTAGAGAGATAAACAAGATTCAATATATCTTTCTTAAAACAGCTTCCTCCAAAACCAGGTCCGGAGTCCAGAAATTTTGAACCAATTCTACTATCCGTCCCTATTGCTCTAGCAACTTCCCTAACATCGGCACCAGTTGCTTCACATAATGCACTTATAGAGTTTATCGAACTTATTCTTTGAGCTAAGAATGCATTTGCAGTGAGCTTAGCAAGTTCACTGCTCCAAATATTTGTATGAAGTATTTTATTAGCGGGGATCCAATTTTTATATATATTACTCAAAGCCGAGATAGCATTTTCATTCTCTCCACCAATTAATACTCTGTCAGGATTTTCAAGATCATTTATAGCAGATCCTTCCGAAAGAAATTCAGGATTGGATAAAACATCAAATGATTTATCAATTTTTTTATCAGGTGATGTTTGAGTAGAATCTAAAATTTTTTTGATAACCTCAGCTGTTTTTACGGGAAGAGTGCTTTTTTCAACAACTATCGTATAACCTTTTGCAAATTCTGCTACTTGTCTTGCACAAGCTTCAACCCATTTTAGGTCACTAGCTTGTCCAGCTCCAATACCTTTTTTTTTGGTAGGTGTATTTACTGAAATAAAAATCATATCTGCTAATTGAATATATTTTTTTACATCTGTTGAGAAATTTAAATTTCTTCCTTTACAACGGCTTATTATTTCTTCTAAACCAGGCTCATAAATAGGTAAGTCATTTAGATTACTACTATTCCATAAACTTATCCTTTCCTTATTAACATCAACAACATTAACTTCTATGTTTGGACATCTATCAGCAAAAACAGACATGGTAGGTCCTCCTACATATCCAGCTCCAATACAGCAAATATTTTTGATTGATGGTATCATAATTAATTTTACTTAATTTATACTAATTTAAATTTCAAATCATTATTTGAATTACTTCAATATTTTAACGTCCATATTTATCTTCAAATCTTACAATGTCATCTTCACCAACATATGCACCACTCTGGATTTCAATGAGTATGAGAGGAATTTTCCCTGGGTTTGACAAACGGTGCTTTGACCCAAGTGGGATATAGATACTTTGATTCTCTGAAAGAACTTTTGAATTATTGTCTAATACAACTTTTGCAGTACCATTAACTACAACCCAATGTTCCGAACGATGGTGATGCATTTGCAAAGATAATTTTTCACCAGGCTTTACATGAATTAGTTTTAATTGCCATCTTGATTGTTCAACTACAGAAATATAATGCCCCCAAGGCCTGAAAATTTTGCTGTGTCTTTGACCTTCAGGAATATTTTTATCTTTTAATTTTTTCACGATATTTTTTACCTTTTGTGTACTTCCTTTATCAGAAATTAAAATTGCATCATTTGTTTCAATAACGATTAGATTTCTTAACCCTATTCCTACTAGCAGTCTATTTTCACTTCTTAGATAACAATTTTTTGTATCATCAATAATAACTTTTCCTCTAGAAAAGTTTACATTTTCATCTTTTTTCGAGGTTTCCCATACAGCTTGCCAACTTCCAATATCGCTCCAACCTGCATCTAATGGCAATACTATACCCTTACTTGTTTTTTCCATAACTGCAGTATCAATTGAAATATTTGGACAATTTTGAAAAGTACTCTTATCAAGTCTCTGAAATTCAAGATCCCTTTTACTTTTTTTAATTGTTTCCTTACAAGAAAAATATATTTCTGGCTCATGTTCTTTTATTTCCTCAATAATTGTTTTGGCCTGGAACATAAAAATCCCACTATTCCATGTAAATCGTTTATCTTCAATAAATTTCAAAGCATTTTCTAACTCAGGTTTTTCCGTAAACTCCTCAATTTTTTTTCCAATAATTTCTCCTTTACGAAAAGGTGAATCAGCCTTGATATATCCATATCCCGTTTCAGGTTTAGTAGGTATAACTCCAAAAGTAACAAGTTGACCTTTTTGGGAGTACTCTAGACCTCTTCTAAGTACTTCTAAAAAAATTTCATTTTTTTTGACCTCATGATCAGAAGAAAGAACTAATAAAGTTGGATTTACATTAGATTCTAAAGCTTTTATAGCGGCTAAAGTTATTGCAGGTGCTGTATTTCTTCCTAATGGTTCTAACATTATAGATAATGGAGTAACATTTATCTCTCTCATTTGCTCTGCGACTATAAAACGATGGTCTTCATTGCATATTAATATTGGATTTAATACATTTTTTAATCCATTTATTCTTTCTTTAGTTTCCTGAAGCAAAGATTTATTATTGGATGAATTAAGAGATAAGTATTGTTTAGGAAAACTTTCCCTAGATAAGGGCCAAAGTCTTGTGCCTGAGCCCCCACACAATATTACTGGAATAATTATTGGGTCAATTGTCATAATTGATTTATTTCAGTATTAATTGTTTTCCTATTTTACCTTACACATATATTTGTAAATCAAAAATAATAACCTTTAAATCTTTTTTTAATTTTGTTAGAAATCTTTTATAGAAACTATAAAATTATAAATTTTGGTTTTATACAAAAAAATTGAATAATTTTAAAAATAGTAAAAATCTAAAGATTTAGGCACTTTTATTATTGACTCTATTGGAAATTATCTTTAAAAGAGAAAAACTCAGGGTAATTCCCTTCTAAATATAGGAAGGAATAGAGAAGATATTAAATAATTAGTTATGAGTTACAATCTTCTATAAAAATCAGAATAAGTATTCCTCCAACTCTTTAAAAAAAATAATAAATTTAGAATAAATAAATAAAAAGAATCTAGAACTATCAATAATTTAAAAAAAAATTATTTTAGATAAAAGTCAACTTTATTGAAATATAATTATATGAATTCTAAAGTAAATATTAACAAGAAAAGTGTATATGATTTTTTTAGTAAGTTATAAAAAATGGATTTAAAAAAGAAAATTAATTTACTAATGATCTCTTCAAGTTCAAGTCTAGGAGGTGGAACCAAACACATGTTTATGTTGGGTGAGAATTTAAGTAGTTATTATAAAATATTTTATGCAATTCCAAATAATAAAAATTTTCATAAATACTTAACTCAGGAAAATCATCTAGCAATTGCAGAAAGAAAATTAGAAATTAGAGATATAAAAAATCTAAGAAGATTTATAAGATCTAATTCTATAGATATTATTCACGCTCATGGAAAGGGTGCAGGAGTAATAGCTAGAATTGCTTGTGTATTTTCAAAAAAGCCATTAATTTATACTTTCCATGGCATTCATTTACGCTGTCATAATAGGCTAAAAAATTTTATTTATATTGCTTATGAATATTTATTTGGATGGATTGATTCAAATAAAATTCTTGTTTCAAAAAGTGAAAAATTATATGCTAAGAGATCTAATATTTTTCTTGGTAATAATTCAATAGTAATAAATAATGGTGTGAATGAAATGCCTATTAAAGATTCTGAAAATAAAAAAGATTTTACTAATAACGTTTATAATTTTTCAAAAATTAATGTGATTTCGATTTGCAGGTTTGTAGTTCAAAAAAATATACAAGATATTTTAGAAATTGCGTGTCTTTTATCAGATATTAACTTTTATATAGTAGGTAATGGTCCTTTATTTAGAGAAATAAATAATTTAATATTTAAAAAAGATCTTAAAAACGTTTTTTTACTTGGAGAAAAAAATGATATTTTTAACTATTTATATTCTTCTGATATTTATTTATCTACCTCATTATATGAAGGACTTCCATTAAGTATACTTGAAGCAATGTCTATTGGAATTCCAATTGTGGCAAGTAATGTTAGAGGTAATTGTGACACTATAGTTAATAATAAATCAGGTTTTCTTTATGAAATTAATAATTTAAATGATGCAGCACATTATATAGAAAAATTAGCTAAGAATAAAAAACTTAGAGAAAAAATAGGTAATTCAGCTTTTTATAGACAAAGAAGAATTTTTTCAAAAGCAAAAATGATAAGAAGTTATGATTATTTATATCTTCAAAACTTTTTGAAAAAATGATCTGATTTTACTTAATAAATTATTTTAGAATTATTTATTTTTATATTTATCATTTCTTTGAAACTTTCTGATTTTTCTTTTAATTCTTCAAATTTACCATTTGCTTTTATTTCCCCTCTTTCAAATTCATAAATGCAATCACATCCTTTAATTGTTGAAAGTCGATGAGCAATAAAAATAATAGTTAATTTATTATTTATTAATGATAATGCGTTCATTAAATCTGATTCTGTTTTATTGTCTAATGCGGAAGTGGCCTCATCTAATATTAAAAGCTTTGTTTCTCTATAAAATGCTCTAGCTATTGCTATCCTTTGTCTTTGTCCTCCTGATAGTCTTATCCCATTATCTCCTATTTTTGTTCTTAATCCATTTGGTAGTGAATTTATTAAATCACTTATCTGAGCAATTTCTAAAGATTTCCATAATTTATCCTCATTAATTTCATCTTGTTCTAATCCATAAGCAATATTTGAAATGAAATCTGTATTAAGTAGATTTATAGATTGAGGTACATATGAGCATAATGATTGCCAGCTTGATATTTGACTATTTTTAAGTTCATGCCCATCTAATAAAATCTTTCCAGAAGATGGTCTAAGTAGACAAAGTATTTGGTTCGCAGTAGTACTTTTACCACTACCAGTTTTTCCTGTAAAAGCAATCTTTGAACCTATTGGTATTTTAAGAGAGATATTTTTTAAAGCGAAAATATCACTTGAGGGATATTTATAATTAATCTTTTGTAGTTCAATATATTTTCTTGGTATTAAAGAATTAGAACTATTCTTTATTCGAGAAATATATCTTTTTGGCTTAAGTTCTAAAATTTTTAATGACTCTTCTAAGTCTGGAATTCCCCCCCTAAGATCAGTTATTCCTCTAAATAGATCCTGTAATGGGGGAGTTAATTTTAAGGAGGCAACTGCGATTGTTGCTAAGAAGGGAACTATCTCTACAAAATTATTAGGATTATCACTAGTCAAATAAGGGAATAAACCTATTAAAAAAATTAATGTTATTCCAAAAGGTTCAATGAGAGATCTTGGTATTTCAGGAAATGTTTCTGCCCTCCAAAGAAAAGGTAGTGTGATACTCCCTGCGTTTGAATATCTTTTCTGAAAATATTTTTCAGATCCAGTTAAATGTACATCTATAATTGTTTTTATTGATTCAGTCATAATATTGTTAATTTCTGATTCTAATAAGATTCTTTTTCTTGAAGCTTTTCTGATAAATGGAGTAACTATAAAAGATAAAAAAGTATAACCTAAAACTAAAAATATTATTAAGTAGAAAGCTGCTTCTTTTGCGAAAGTTAAAATAGCTATGAATATAAATATAACAATAAAAGAGCCACTCATAATTTGTAGTACTGGTCTTACAAATTTCTCAGAAACCCTCTGTATATTAAGTACAATTTTGGAGCTAACATCTTCACTTTTCTCTGTTAAAAAGAATTCATATTTTTGAGTGAAAATATTTTTTTGAGCTATTTGAGATAAATCAATAAATATTGATGCTCTCAGTTTTTCTTGCGATGCTCTAAGGAATAATTTTAAAAAGGAAGCTAACCAAGTAAATGAAATGTATAAACCAATTAAAATAATTAATTTTGTAAAAGGATTATCAGAAAATAAATTTGAAAAAGGTATAGATGGTCTATTTTCTTTCCCAACTAAAATTACAAATAATCTAGATACAAGTCCTACAACTAATACATCAGCCACTCCTGTAAAAATAGCAATTGGGAAGATACTAAATAACTGTTTTTTCCGTTCTTTTGAAAGGATTTTGAGTAACTTAATTATTAAGCTTATAGTTTTACTATACATAATTAAATAAAAGCATACTTAATTTATATTTTATTTTTTATCTTACCAGTTAAATATATGTTTAACTTTATTACTAATAAGCTCCTCTATCATTTGGGAATAAAATCACACCTAGAGTTCTTATTATAATTCTTATGTCCATTATAAAATTGACATTATTTACATATATGCAGTCTAGACTAACTCTTCTTTTATAGCTTAAATTGTTTCTTCCGCTTACTTGCCAAAGGCCCGTAATTCCTGGTTTTACTGTCAATACTTTTGAAATTGAATTTCCATATTTCTCAATTTCTTCTTTTACAATTGGTCTTGGACCTATAACACTCATTTCCATTTTAATAACATTTAAGAATTGAGGGATCTCATCTAAACTAGTTTTCCTAAGAAATTTCCCTATATTAGTTATTCGGGGATCATTTTTAATTTTATGAGTCTCATTAAATTCTTTTCTGATACTTTTATTATTATTAATTAAATTTTCTAGCATATCTTCTGCTTCTGGATGCATTGTTCTAAATTTAATACACTTAAAAGTCTTATTATTTTTACCAATTCTTTCCTGGGAAAAGAAAATCGGACCTCTAGAACTTAATTTTATTAGCAAAGAAATTACTATTAAAAAAGGTGATCCTATTAATAAAATTAGTAATGCAAAAAATATATCTAAAAAAGATTTTAATTTAATATAAAAATTTTGTTTAAATATTTTTTTAATGTTAAAGTTCATTTTGTTTTAAAATATTGAATATATGAAATTAACGTTTAATATACAATATTATTTTGGTGAAAATCATCCCAAACTTTTTGTAAAAAAGATTCAATTTTTGATATGAAATTATTTGAGTTAAACTTTTGGGCATAATCATTTAAAGTTTGAGCATTAAATTTTTTCCAAATTTTTTTATCTTCAAACCAAAGGACACTATCAAATATGTCTTCTACTGTTTGTTTCTTAAATAAGATTCCATTTGGAATCTTATTATTTTTATTTGAAATGCAATTAACTGTATCTAAAATCCCACCTCTCCCATAGGCAATAACTGGAGCACCAGCTGCCATGGCTTCAATAGGAGCAATTCCAAAATCTTCTAATCCTGCATAAACGAATGCTCTACATCTATTCATATAATCTGATACTATAAAATTTGATTTTTTACCTAGAAACTTTATATTTGATTTAGCTAATTTTTCTAATTTAAATCTTTCTGGTCCATCACCAATAATTATTAAAGGCAAACCTAATTTATTAAATGATTTTACTAATAAATCAATTCTTTTATTTGGGACAAGTCTATTAACACTTAGATAAAATTCTCCTCTATTTTTTTTATAGTCAAATCTTTCAATTTCAACTGGTGGATGAATTACTTTTGAATCTAAACCCCAATATTTTTTAATCCTTTTTGCTGTAAAATTTGAATTTGATATTAGGTAGTCTACTCTTTGTGCACTTAGATAATCCCATTCTCTTAATTTATAAAGAATATATCTTATGGGAATTTTTAATGTTGACTTGGCATGAGTAATTTGCTCTAAATACGTTTGCATTTGATCCCATGCATATCTCATTGGGGTATGCACATAACTAACGTGTAATTGATCTGGGCATGTAATTACACCTTTTGCAAAAGCATGGCTTGAACTGAATATAAAGTTGTATTTTCTTAAATCTATTTGTTCTATTGCGAATGGAAGTAATGGTAGATAATTTTGAACATTTGATTTTCCAAAAGGTAATGATTGAATAAAACTATTATTAATAGTTCTACCTTTTAAAATATGATCTTCTAAAAATTTTAAATTTGATGTAAGTGAGAATATATCAGGCTTAGAATATTTATCACAAAGAAATTTATCTAATAAAAATGTAACTTTCTCAGCCCCTCCTAAAGAATTATTTAGAAACCAATCATGAATTATAGCTATATTTGAATCTTTGATATCCATTTAAAATTATTATTTAAAATTCTACTATATAAAATGAAACAGAATTTAATATTCGATCAAAAATCAAATAAAAATTTTATATGCATTTATAAATTTCATTTCCAATAAATAAATCAAACCTTCAAAAGTTTTCAAAATTTCATAACTTTCATTAGATATCTCTGATACCTTTGCATCATTAATTGATTTCCTTGCTTTTTCTTTATCAAATAAATAGACACTTATTATTGATTTAGCGAGATGAGTATTCCCATTCTTACTATCTATTTCTAAAATGATATTTATTGTCTTTTCTGCTTCTTTTACTTTTCTTTGAAGTATTTGGCTTATTAAAATACTATATAGATCTTTTAAATTATTGTTTTCCTTATATCTCTCAAAATATATATTTTCAGCATCTTTCAAATATATTTGTTTTGGATCACTTTGATTGATGATACCTACAAGATTAAATAGATTACTAAATTCTCCTTTTCTTAAAAAGTTTCCTAAATTTTCTACTTCGTAAATTCTATTAGACATTTTTATATAATTATCATCAGTAAATTCTCTTTTTGGAAATATATTTCTTTCTCCAATATTTATAACTTTAATATTATTATCTTTATTAATTAATTTTCCTTTAATTAATATATTTTGTTCTTCATCATTTCTTGAGGAATCAAGAGAAATATTTTGTGATAAATAATAACAGCTTTCAGGATCAAAATTTCTATGAAAAAATCCATTCGCCAATGATATATTTAGTTTATTTTTTAAGAAATCTAATAACAGATAAGATGATTGCAAATATTTTCCTTTATTAAATAAACTAATATTAATACCATTATTGATTTTCTCAATATTTAAATAAGGAGAATTAAAACTACAATTATATTTTTTTAAATAAGTATTTAAAAACTTTCTTCTTAATAAAATCACCTTTGATTTATCTGATAATTGCCACTCTTTACGAACAACAAATGAATTATTATTTAATAAATATTTATGAAGTAATTCCTTCGCTTCATTAGTCATTACGCCTTGATCTCCCGTTTTAACTAAAAACCAATCAAAAAATTTTAAATCATCTTTATATGTCATCTTATTACTAACGATTTGTCTCGCTACGACATGCTCTCCTTGCTTTGATGCCTCTGCTTCAATATTAAAAGTATTAATTTCTTTTGTATCGGGAAGAATAGCTAAAGTTGAAACTAAATTAGGATTTTCATTTTTAATCGTACTGATGATATCACTATGAGGCCATTCCTTTAATGATTTTGAGCTGAGATTATCATAAATTTTATCTTTATTATTTATGAATAAAGAAATAAATAGTGACATTATTAAAATATGTTTTTTACTTTTAGATGGAAAAATTTTATATTCATTAGATTGAATAAATAAAGTTAAATAAATACAGATTAAAGGATAAAGAGGAAGAACAAATCTTATATCTTTTGTAGACATTAAGCTCATAATTAAATAGCAATTTATAGTAAAAAATAAAAACCACAAATTAACATTATTTAAGTATTTAAAATTTATTTTAAAAAGAGACTTTTGAGCAATTTTTTCTAAAAGGAAAATTGTAAAAAAAACTGAAGAATTTATTATCCCAAATATTAATGGAATTCTTTTAAAGTAATAAATCCAACTTTCAATTGAATTAATGTCAAGCCCATCTTGATAATTTAAACCCCAATTCCATGCATTTATGATATTGCTAATTATGGTGAGCCAATTAATTGAAAACCAAGGAAATATTACAATAAAGAATGAAAAATTAAAAAGAAATATTTGAGTGATTTTATAAATATAATTAATATTATTTCTACAAATTTTTATTATAATTAATAAAAAAGGTAAGAAAAATAGTATTATTCCCGTTGGTTTTACTAAGAATATTAAACCTAATGAGATTCCAGATAATATTGAATAAATTATTGTCTTTTCTTTCTTGAAGTACCATTTTGAAAAGAAAAATAAATTTAAAATGCTAAAGGAAGTAAGTGATAAATCAATTAAGTAATCAGATCTTTGCTTCAGAACTAATTCACTTAAAGTGAATAATATTGAGGCCCATATCCCTACAGATTCATTCTTTATTATTTTACCTAAATTGAATATTGATACTATACAGATAATGTTAAATATCTGATTTGATAAATATGCATAATGGTATGAATTATTAAATATTTTTAAAAATAATCCAGATAAAAAATAGGTTAAAGGACCTCTATAGCTATCTGTTAATCTAAAAATATCATTATATTTTTGAAAAAAACTTAAATTTTTAGCATCTAGTATATTGAACATCTTAAAGACATTACTCAGATGATAACCTTGATCCCATGCTGGAGGATTATCAATAGCTAAAATAAATAAATTATCTATTAATAGGCTAAATAAAATAATACATAATATTTTTAAATAATTATTTTTAAAAATATTACTAATCATGAATTAATAGGCATTATTTTTTTGTTGCTTTTATCTTCAATTATATTTTTAAGTCCAGCTAATAATATCCACATTACTATACTTAATTTACCATCAAAATATTGAACATCGAATAATTGTGATAAGAGGAAAATGAATAATGCTCCCCAAAAAGCTTTGTCAAATAAAGAAATTGATTCTTTATTTTTGTTTTTAAAAATTACTAGAAACGATAAAAAAAGAATAAGATTTGTAGTTAGAAAAAATATAATTGTGGATGGTAAACCATAGCTTAAAGCTAATTCAAGTAGGAGATTATGTGAATGACCTTTCCAAAAATTTGTCTCTAAGAAGTATATCTGAGGAAATGAAGCAGCTCCTATCCCGAAAAAAGGATTTGTTTTTATTAGATTAATTGCACTTGTATAAATCTCTATACGAGTTGAATCTAGTCCTTGATAGCCATCATCAGAGAATTCAAGTAAAATTTTGGTAGGTATTAATTTACTTAAATTATTTTGTATATCTCCAGTAAAGTTTTTAGATAAAATGAAAAAAAATACAAATAAAAATATAATAATTAACACATATAAAAACTTAATTCCTCTTCTGCCTATAATGATTGGCAAAGAGAGAAATAATCCAATCCAAGCATTTCTAGAGTAAGTCAAAAAGGCTGCAAAACTAGTCCCAATTAGAAAGCAAAAAGAAATAGTTTTTTTTATTAAATTTTTTCTTTTTTCTAAACAAACCGCTAAGCAAAAGGGCCAGACGAAGTTTAACCATGAACCAGCATAATTCTGATTACTAAAAAGACCACTTAATCCTCCTGGGTTTTCAATAGGTCTTTGATACCAAATAATTAAACCATTAAGTGTCTCTATTGGACCTGTCCAATTAAAAAAATACTGACCAAAACCACTTATCAAAAGTGGAAAGGTTCCAGCTATTAGTATCAAAGCAAATGATCTTCTTTTTGATTTTGAATCAACGAATGGTTGCAAAGACCAAAAAAAATAAATGAATGGGATCCAATTTCCTAATCCAATTAGGGAGTTAATTGGTTCCCAAATATCATTATAATTATTAATTAAAACATAATTCTGTAGCAAAGAACTTAATAGAATCAAACATCCAAATATCAAGAAAGGATAATTCCATTTATCATTGAAGTATGTGTTTTTTTGTAAAAATGATCCAAGAATCGCAGATGGCAATAAAAATAAAATACTTATAAATAATGTAGAAGGTAAAAAGAATATTCCTAAACTAAATAAAATTAAGCCATATTCAATTAATTGTTTATCTCCTAAATGCTTATTTATTAAATTTTTCATTTATGCGTATGCATCAATTAAACGCTTCCTGCAGGATTCGAACCTGCGGCCCACTGCTTAGAAGGCAGTTGCTCTATCCAGCTGAGCTAAGGAAGCATTTTATTATTATATCTGACA
>MDTG01336476.1_pt1 | contig 36895 bp, 37 predicted proteins | sample 811421 | NCBI WGS metagenome assembly MDTG01 (sample SAMN05326645, study PRJNA326480) | marine metagenome | isolation source: seawater | place: Pacific Ocean: South East | collected 2011
ATAAAAAATAAAATTTTTTTATTAATCATTAATATTTTGTTATTTAAATACTTTATGTATGATAATCAATATATATGAAATTAATATCAATAATAATTCCTTATTATAAAAAAAGTAAATATACTCAAAACACTTTAAATTCTATATTTTCTAAATATAAAACGTTCAACAAAAAATATTGGAAAAAAAGATATTCAATCTATAAATAATGCTATAGAAAAAATTATTTCAAACATTGAGTATAAAAATGAATGTATTGAAAAAGGATTAATTAGATTAAAAGAATTTTCTTGGAAAAAATGCGCAACAGAAACTTTAATTGTATATAAAAAAATACTTTAAAATTTAATTAAATTTTTCAATCCATTCTACATCATTGTTCAATGTATAACTTCCATAACAAAAAGCTCTTTCTGCAAGCTCATTATGAATAGACTCAGCCTTATGAAATGAGACTGGATTTGATTGAAATATTATTAATTTACCAGCCTCGGGTTTAATTTTATGTTTTAGTAAAACATCTTTTATATCTGGCACCACTATTTTATAATTGCTTAATTTATTCTTATTTTTATAAATTTCCAAGCAACCACCATCATTTTCATTTAGGTCATTTAAATATAATAAAAAAACTATAATTCTTGAATTTTTGTCTCTATGGATTGGCGTAACATAACCTTTTTTAGCATAACAAAATATTAAATCAAAGAAATAAAAATTAAATAAATTTTGAAACCAGTTAGGTAATTTTTTATACATAAAACTTTTCAACCGTTGAAAAAAATTGTGTTTATGAATGCCTCTTTTATACTCATAAAAATCTGGTTTAAATTTTTTTGGTAAATTTTTAATTTCATATTTTGTTGATGATTGAAGTGGTATATTTTTTAGTTGTTTAATAAAATATTCAAAAGTACCCTTATTATTTAAAAAGTTATATATGTCATTAAAAACTTTATTTTTTTTTATAAAATCATTAAAATTTGTTGAACCTTTCCTTATATTTTTTCTACCACCATCTTTCATTTCGTCAAAAATAGACTTCTTTAAAATATCAGTTGCATTCTTGGACTCTTCAATATCAAGAAAATTAGTGAATTCTAATATAGGGTAAGGATCATTGTAAACCTTAACATTTGATAATCTTTTTTTTGATGTCATATCTTATCTTGTAATAAATTAAATTTTTTTATAAAAGATCTTATATTTTATTTTTTTAAATAATTTGATAATATTATAAATAAGAAAGTTATAAAGCCAAACTTTTTTTTTACTTACTTTGCTATCTTTCACTTTTTTTAAGATACATAAACCATTTTCATTTCCATTATATTGAAAATTAATAGAGTCAAAGTTTGAATAATAAAATTCTTCTACAGCTTCCCTAGACAAATCAGAAACAATTGAATTAGATAAACTTTTGATTTTTCTATATGGATAAGCGGAGGTATCATCTACAAAAATGAAACCTCCTACATTAATATTTTCGAAGTATGATTCTAATAATAATTTAATATGATTTGGTTCGTGATAGCTATCTATATATAATAAATCTATTCCTTTTTCAATTATTTCTGGAAATAATTCAAAAATTTTTTTTTTATTTATGTCGTTAACTTGAGAAAAAAACCAGTTAGGATGACTTAAAATTTTTGAGCAATCCTTGATATCAAAAGAAAAAACTTTACATCCAACCTTATCGGACGCTAATAAGAACGCTTTAGTGGAAGTTCCCCTGTCGACACCAAATTCAACAACTGTATTAAACTTATGATTCACAATAGCATAGTGCATAATTGAAAGGTGATTTTCTTTATCTGTTTCAATAATTCTAGATATTTGTTGATGTAAATCGTTATTCATTTTGAAAGTAATTTCCTAACATAATTTTTAATTGAGTGGGTCCTAGAAAATATTTTTTTGGACTCTTTAAGTGTTTCATCATTATTTTTTATAATTTTTGCCATACCTGATCCAACAAAGGAAAAAAAAACATTTATATTTTTTTGATTAGAAATTATTATTTCATTAATCATCTCAAACGTTTCTCTATTATTGATCTCGCTATTAAAATGATTCCTATAATTACTTTTTGAATACGGAATCCAGCAAACATCATCAACAAACATATAGCCACCGGTCTTTAAATTTTCATAGTAATGATAGATTATCTTTTTTACATGTTTAGCATTATGAAAAGAGTCAATTAAAATTGCGTCAAATTTTTCAGGAATATTTTTATGTATATACTCAAAATTATCGTCTCTGGATTGAATAAATTTCCATTTATCATTATTTGAAACTTTAGAGCAATCATCAATGTCAACAGAATAAATCTTTCCATTATTTTTGTCACATATTTCGATAAATCTTTTTGTGGAAATTCCCTCTCTAACACCAAACTCTAAAAATTTAGGATTTTTAATATTTGCTAGATCAGAAAACATAAAGTCATCAAGTTTTTTTGAATATTCATCAGACATTTGTATTTAAAATGTTGATTAATTGATTGTGGTGTCTAAAGGTTTTAAATTGCCTTACTTTTTTCTTTGAATTAATTTCAAAATTTTTCAAATTATTTTCATTTAGTTTTAAAAAATAATTAAATTTTTCGTCTAAAATTTTTGACGTTGTTAAATCAACTATCTTAATATTATGTATATTCATACTTTTTTTAAAAAAATTCCATTCACCAGCTACATTTAAAATGATTGGCTCAAAATCATTTTTGGAGTATTTTTTTAAACTTTCAGCAGAATTTATCACAGACCTAATAGTTGCTACTTTTGATATAAATGGAGACCAGTAATATACAAATTTCATAAATGTCTATTTAATTAGTAAAATGTGCATAATTCACTAATATTATAAAAAACTTTAAAACACATTATGCCTTATAAATGCTTTTATTAAATGTTTTTATAAATATATTCAACACTAATAAAATAAAGATCTTTAAATTTAAATAATTTTAATAGTATGAATTTTAATGATAAAAAATTTGTAATGGTATTAGGATCTAAGCCCTACTCAACCTTTCCTGATTTGCAGGTAGAAAAAATTTATGCAGCAAATGGTGCATCTGAAAGAGCAAATATTTACAAAAAGAAATATCCAAATACTCTGCTCTTCTCACTAATTGGTAGTAGAGAATTTGAAAAAAATGTTGATGTTCAAAAAAGAGTCTTGGAATCTAATCCTGATCAGGTAATTTCAAGATCAGGATTGATAAATTTTAAAAAATATAATTTTTCAGATAAAACAAAATTTAAATATTTTTCTCCATTTAAACAATTTTTTTTTCAAAGTAAATTTTTTAAGTTTAATTTTATTGATATTTTAGTTAAAGAGACTTTTTATGAAGAAAAAATTTTTAATAGATTTTTACATTTTTTTAAATCTCTAAAAAAAAGAGAAATAAATGGAGTTTCAACCGGTTTTTTTTCAATTCTTTATGCATTAGAAATGAATAAAAATCATAATGTCATTATCTCTGGAATTGGTATGAGTGGTGGTGGACATTATTATAATAAAGACTCTTCAAGGTATCAAAAAAGATCAAATGTTGATAAAGCGTTAATTAAAAATTTAAGAAAAAAATTTAAAGATAGACTTTTTACTGCTGATAATGAATTATATGAAAACACAGGCATAAACTATATTGACTTAAAAACTTTTGTATGAAAAAAAAATTTGTTGATCCATATATTAAAAAGAAATTAAAAAAAAGCGATGAAGTTTTTCAATTTTTTCCAAATACACTAATACCTATGCCATCAGAGATCGAGATAAGTGAGTCGGGAACTTGTAATAGAAAATGTTCATTCTGTCCTAGAAGTGCAGAAGATTTTAAGGACGTTAAAGAATTTATTGATACTGAATTATTTGAAAAATTGATTTATGAGTTAAAAGATTATGATTACTGCGGGACAATCAGATTTTCAGGTTTTGTGGAGCCTCTTTTAGATAAAAATATTTTTAATCTTTTAGAAATATGCAAGTCAAAACTTGAAAAATCAAATATCGAAATGGTAACAAATGGTGACGTATTAAATTTTCATAGATTAAAAAAACTTTTTGAGTCTGGATTAGATAAGTTATTAATAAGTGTTTATGATGGTCCTGAGGATGTAATTAAATTTGAAAAACTTTGTAATCAAGCTAATTTAAAAAAAGATCAATATTTTATTAGACATAGATATTTACCTCCAGAAGAAGATTTTGGTATTACTTTAAGTAATAGAGCTGGAATGATGGCAAAAGCAGAATATAAAATTTCAGAATTAAATACTTCACTTAAAAAGCCATGTTATTATCCAAGTTATACTTTTTTTCTTGATTACAATGGAGATGTTTTGATGTGTCCACATGACTGGGGGAAAAAAAATATTCTTGGTAATCTCAAAAATAAAAATTTTAAGGAAATTTGGCTATCGAAAATTTCAAATATCAGTAGAAATAAATTGCTGAAGGCAGATAGAGACTTTTCACCTTGTAACGTTTGTGATGTAACTGGAACATTAATAGGGGTAAAACATGCCCAGGCGTGGAAAAAAATTGAAAAAAATAAAAAATTATAAAAAAATTTTAATTCTTGGAGCTAGTTCGGATATAGGAATTGAAATAACAAAAAAATTTTTAGAAAATAATTGGAAAGTTTATGGTCACTATTATTCTAACAATAGACCTTTCACTAAATTTAAAAAATCAAATTTTCATCCTATAAAAATTAATTTTTTAGACAAATCAAAAAATATAGAAAAAAGGTTAAATGTCATAAAAGATATTAAATTTGATGCTTTTATAAATTTAACTGGCTTAATTGATAATAAAACTTTTGAAAATTTTAAGATAAAAGATATGCTTAATACCTTTAGGGTAAATACAATTGTCCCTCTTTATATTCTTAAATTTATAGTAAAAAAAATGATCCAAAACAAATTTGGTCGAATTTTATTAACTTCAAGCATAGGAACAAAATTTGGTGGAGGAAAAAATACATTTAACTACTCAATTTCTAAAAAAGCTAATGAATTTATCCCAAGAAATTATAAAGACTGGGCAAAAAATAATGTTTTAATAAATTCTTTAATAATTGGAGTTACAAATACTAAAATTCATAAAAAGGTCTCAAGAAAAAATATTCTTAAGAGATCAAAATTAATACCGATGAATAGAATGGCCGATCCCAAAGAAATATCAGAATATGTGAGTTTTTTACTTAGTGAAAAAAATACCTATATTACAGGTCAGGTTTTATCAATAAGTGGTGGGGAATAATTTTAAAAGTAGAAAAATTGAAAAAAAAAATTAAAGTCTTACAAATTGTTGGTGGCAACTACTCTAATGGAGCATTTCAAGGTGCAAACATTCTTCATAAAACTTTAATAAATCAAGGGGTTGAGTCAGTTTTACTTAATGATACTTGCTCAATTAAAAAACAATATAATATAAAAATAATGAGTAATAATGTAGTTTTTATTATAGATGGGTTTTTCAAAAAAATTTTGTCCAAGATTTTTATTTATATAGAAAAATTTTTAAAATCTATTTTTCTTCATACTCCAAGGGAAACTTTCACAATTGGATTACTTGGTTTTGATATAACAAAATTAAATGAATATAAAAAAGCAGACATAATTCATATTCATTGGTTGAGTGAGGGTTTCATTAATATAAAGTCTTTATCTAAAGTCAACAAACCAATAGTTTGGACAATGAGAGATATGTGGGCATTTACAGGAGGATCACATTGTCAAATGGATTTTCAAAAATATGAGCAAGGTCACATTTCTAAATTTCTTAAAAAATTAAAAAAAAAATATTACAATCAAAATTTTAATTTTGTTTCAGTTAGCAAGTGGTTAAAAAATAAAGCAGAAAATAGTATTGTTTTAAAAAGCTTTAATATATACCATATTGATAATAATATAGATTTTAATGATTTTAATTTTCTCCAAAAAGAAGATGCAAAAAAAATTTTAAACATAGATACTAATAAACAAATTATTTTATATGGAGCTCAAAACCCTCAAAGTAAAAGAAAGGGTTGGCAAATTTTTTTAAACGCAATTAAGAAGATAGATAATAAAAAATATTTTTTACTAATTTTTGGTAATTTTTGGTCACAAAAAGATCTTAATGATATTGGAATAGAATTTAAAAGCTTGGGATTCATTCAAAATAAAGATTTATTAAGTGCAGCTTATTCAAGTGCAGATATCTTTGTTGCAACTTCAATAGAAGATGCTTGGCCTAAAACCTTTGCAGAATGTATGTATTGTGGTACTCCAGTTGTTTGTTTTGACAAAACTAGTATTTCTGAGATTGTAAAACACAAATTAAATGGTTATGTGGCAAGAAATTTAGATCCTAATTCACTAAGTGAGGGCATTGAGTGGCTTTTATATAAAATGAAAAATGATCCAATCAAAAAAGATGTGATTAGATCAGAAATTCTTAACTTTGATTCAAAAAAAATAGCAAAAAAATATATAAAGTTTTATGAGGATTTAGTTTAAAAAATAACTTCTTTACTTAATTTTTTTTTTAACTAAATATTATTTGATGTGTGGTATAGCTGGATATTTTAATAAAAAATCTTCTCATGAAGACATCCTGAATACAATAAAAAAAATGAACAAAATTCAAATTCACAGAGGTCCAAACAGCCATGATTATTTTTTGAATTCTGAAAAAAACTTAGGTCTAATTATGTGTAGATTATCAATTTTAGACTTGGAATTAGGAATTCAGCCGATGACATCAAAAGATAAGAGATATACTATAATTTTTAATGGTACTATCTTAAATTCACCAGAGCTTAGAAAAAAATTAGAAAAAACTGGAGTAAAGTTCTTCACAAATAATTCTGATACAGAGGTATTGTTACAAATGATAATTAATTATGGAAAAGAAGCGCTAAAAGAATTAAATGGATCTTTTTCTTTTGCATTTTACGATAATATTAGAAAAAAATTATTTTGCGCTAGAGATCGTTTTGGATTAACACCATTTTATTATTATTGGAAAAATGGCAAATTTTTATTTGCATCTGAATTAAAGGCTATATTGTATTCGAACCATTGTTCTAATAATATTGATATTCAAAGTTTAAATGATTTTTTAAGTTTACTTTGGGTACCTGGACCAAAAACAATTATAAAAGATATAAAAAAACTTCCTGCGGGAAATGTATTGGAATTAGATCTGAATGAAGAAAAATTAAGGATAGAAGAGTGGTGGGATATTGAAATCTTAGATAAAAATTATGCTAAATTAGATACATTAATCGAAGAACTAAGAGATGTTTTAGAAAAATCAGTAATTAGATCTACTTTATCTGATGTTCCTTTAGCTTGTGGCTTATCTGGAGGTTTGGACTCTCAAGCTATAACGGGTTTATTAGCAAAAAATAATATCAATATAAATACTTTTACTCTAGGTTTTAAAGGATTTAAGTCAGGAGATTTAAATGAAACTAAACTAGCAAGTATAGCTGCAAAACATTTTAAAACAAACCACACAGAAATTGCGATGAATACAAAAAACTATTTTGAAGATCTAGATAAAATGATTTATCATTTAGATGAACCATATGGCGGTGGCTTACCACTTTGGCATATTTTAAAACAATCAGGTAAAAAATTTGGTGTAATTTTAACGGGTTTAGGAGCGGATGAGCTATTTGGAAATTTTGGAAGATGGACACTTTTAGAAAAAACGATGTTCAACTTGTTCAATAATAAATATCAATTTGACATGCTCTTTTTTAATAGAAAATACTTTTTTTCAGAAAAATTTAAAAGTAAGATTATCTTAAACAACTCAAGCAACCCAACAAGTCAATATTTGCTAAACATTATGAACAAAAAAAAATACTATGATATACGCAACAAAATTATGTATTTAGACTTAAAAACTCAACTTCAAGATGAATATTGCAATGTGGTGAATAAATTTTCCATGGCAAATCAAATTGAAGCAAGAGCCCCTTTTTTAGATAATGAGTTTACAAATTTGATGTTTAAAATTTCATCAAAAATAAGAACTTCAAAAAAAGATTTCAAATATCTTTTAAGAAATATTTTAAAAGGATTAATTCCAGACCAAAATTTACATAATAGAAAAATTGGATTTATTGGATTAGAGTCTCAAAAAATGAATTATAATTTTTCTGGAATAAGAAATATCTTATTTAATAAAAAAAAAATTGATGCTCAATCAATTTTAAATTATTCTGAAATTCAAAAATTTATAATTCCATTCGAAAATGGTGTCCAATATAAAGAAAAAATTAATTTTTTTGAGAAAAAATATTCATACAAATCTTTATGGGCTCTTATAATGTTTCAAAAATGGTATGATATATTTATTGAGAAAAAAAATGATTTTCAAATTCAATTAAAAAATTAATTTTTTAATTTCTTTCTTACAAATAATTCTGAAATTAATTTTGTTTTTATTAAGGTGATTTAAAATTAATTTATAAATTATTTTTTGTTCTAAAATATTCAGATTTAATTCATTATCTAAATGCTTTTTTTTTAAAAAAATTTTATTTTTTGTCACTAAAATTAAATTGGGTAATTTATAAAGTTTAATATACTTTTCTAAAATTTTCTTTTTATTTTTTTTTTTATAAAGATAAACAAATAATCTTTGTAAAAATCCTTCACTATTAACCACCAACTTTATTTTTTTTTTATTTTTATTAATTAGATAATTTACAGTTGCTTCTTCCTTAAACCATCTTAAAAAAACTTTTCTATTTTTTTCGCTAAAATTTGAATTTTTGATTAGTTTTTCAGTATATCTGCTAAATAATAGATTTTTTTTTTTAAATTTTTTATAAATTTGATTTAATAAATTTATATATAAATTAACAACTTCTTTTTTAAGATTTAATATTTGTTTATTTTTTTTTTATTATTAAAATTTAACTCATTTTTAATATTTGTATTTTTTTTTTTCGATTTGTAAGAAAGATAAATTTTAATTAAATTCTTTTTTAAAAGGTTTTTTTCCTCTTTTGGTAAAAATTTTTTAATTATTCCAATATAATCAAAAAAATTATTTCTTTTTTTTAATAAATCTTTTAAATATGTTTTGCCTGAACCGGAAATCCCAAAAAACTCAACTTGTTTCATCTTTTTCAAAATACTTTTGTAAATTCACATTTCTATTTAAAATTTCATTTTTTTCTCCAAAGTCTCTAATATTGCCATTTTCAAGAACCATTAATTTATTGCACAATTTTAATGACTCTAATCTATGTGAAACCAAAATTAGAAACTTCTTATCGTGAATTTTAAATATATTTTTTAATATAACTTCCTCATTTTGGTAATCTAAAGCATTTAAACTTTCATCTAACATTAAAATTTCTGTATTTACATAAAGAGCTCTTGCAATACCAATTCTTTGTCTTTGACCATGTGAAATTTTTGAGCCTTTATCACCTACAATTGTCTCTAATCCATTGGGCAAATCGTTTACAAATTCACTCAAATTACAAATTTCAATAATTCTTTTTATTTTATCGTTATCTATATCTTCATCTTTAATTGCAAAGGCAATATTTTTTTTTATGTTAGTATCTAAAAGATAACAATCTTGTGAAACATAACTTACTTTATCCACTAAAATTTCTGGGTTAGTATTTATGTTTTGATCGTTAAAATAAATCTGTCCCTTAGATGGTGATAATAGTCCACTAATATTATTTAGAATTGTTGATTTTCCCGAACCAGAGGCTCCTATAATACCAAGTTTATCTCCTAAATTTAATGAAAAATTCAGATTTTTTAAAATATTTTTTTTGCTACCTGAAAAATTAAAATCTACATTATTAAATGAAATTTTTTCTAATTTAATATTACTATTAGCAGTTTTATTATTATTTTTTATCGAAATAATTTTAGAAGTTTTATTTAAAACATTTTCAAACGGGGACTTAAAAAATGAAAGATTTGTATAAGAATTATTAATTACAATAAAAGAAGGCATAATTCTTATAACAGAAAATGCAAGAAATGTTATAAGTCCAAAAATGGAAGAGGTATTTTCGTAAGTTTTTAATAAGTATAAAACTAGCAGCATAAAAGATGATATCACAAGAATTTCTAAATAAATTTTAGGAAGCTTTCCAATTAAAAAATGAATTATCTCATATCTATTTTTCTTTGAGTTTATCTTAGTTAAAATATCTAAAAAAAAATTATTTTTATTTCCTAATTTAATAAATTTTATACTTTCATAACTTTCATTTAGATGTTTTATTTCTTGTTCTTCCAGAATTCTCGATCTATCACCAATACTATTTAATTTTTGTTTAAATCTTTTACTGAATGTAAAAGTTAAGATAATTAAAAAAATCGTTATAGCTAAAACTATCTTCCAATTTATAAAAAGCATACTTAAAAAAATTATTAAAACGAGAATACTCTCTTTAATTATTGAAAAAATATTATAAATATATGTCAAAAAACTACCAACTTGACTGGAAATTATATTTATAAACTCTGATTTATTATTATTTAAAAAATATTCATATTTTTCCTTTAAGTAACTCAAAAAAATTTGTTGTTTAATTTTAAGGGTTAATTTTTTGAGAATCTTAATTTCAAAATAGAATATCAAAAAAGTAATGCAATGTTTTAAAATAAAAGCAAAAATTATTGCAGATGCAACTAAAAGAATTAATGAGTATTTTTCAATTGATGCTAAATATAATTTTAAATCAGTTAAAGGAATCTTGCTTAAAATAATTTGAGTATCTGATAATGATATTGCAAATATAGCTAATAAACCTATTCCAATTATTTCAAATAAACCAGCAATTATTGATAGAAAAAAATTTGCAACTGAAGCAAAGAAAATTTTGTTTCCAATAATTTTTTTAAACAAAATTAGTTTTTGAAACATTCAGTATGATTTTATAGTTTTTACAATTATTTAAAATGAATAATGTATATCTTTAATAGTTTATTTTGTATATATATGCAATGTTTTTCAAAAAAAACCAAATTTCAAAAATTTCAAATACCTACAAATATCTTCTTAAAAAATTTGATAAAAAAAATAATTTACAAAAAATTCTTTTAAAAAAAAAAATTGATAAAAATGTGTCTATCAAAATGTCATATGATATACAGGCAGGAAGTTACATAAATTTTTTCAAAAGTATATCTAGTAAAAAATTTGAAAAGATATATTCCCCTATAATCCAGACTTATTTAAGAGAATTTAGAAATTGCAAGACTATTTTAGATTTTGGGTGTGGTGAACTAACATCATCTTTATTTTTGTTCTCAAAAATAAAAAAATATATTAGTCAATATTTTGCTAATGACATTTCATTAAACCGACTTTATATTGGAAAAAATTATATTGAGTCTCGTTTAAAACATAATGATAGAAAAAAACTTAAAATCTTTTGCAATTCAGACCTAAATTTACCTTTTAAAAATAATTCTATAGATTTAATTATAACAATTCATTCTTTAGAGCCAAACAACAACAATGCAAAACAGATAATTACTGAACTTTTTAGAGTTGCCAATAAAGGTTTAATTCTTATGGAACCTCATTACGAAATTGCAAATTCAAAACAAAAGAAAAGAATGAAAAATTATAATTATGTTAGAGGATTAGAGAGACTGCTTAAAAACAAAAATTATAATCTTAAAATAATTAAAAAAGATATTCACATTAACGAATTAAACAAATCCTCACTATTTATTTTAAAAAAAATTAAGAAAATTAAAAAAAATAAAAGTGTATATGTGGAACCTAAAACATTAGTAAGTCTTGAAAGTTACGACAATTTTTTATACTCTCGTAAAACTCTAAGAGTTTTTCCAATTATAAATGGTATAACAATTTTTTCTCATGATACCCAGTTATTTTTACCAAAAATAAAAAAATAATTTTTTATCCAACTATTTTTTTTATTTTATATTTTGTTGGCGTTATAGATAAAAGTTTAATTTTATTATTTTTTTTCTTATAAATTTGAATCGTACTATCCATTTGATATCTTTTTGGATCATTTTTTTCATAACCATCAAAACCAGCTAAATAAATTTTTTCAACTTTAGCAGAATTAGCAATTGCCAGAGCATAAGAAAATGCTAATGAGTTTGGAATAACACATGAATTACAGTCAAATCTAAAAACATTTTTTCTAACCTCAATTCCAAAATCCAAAATATCTAAATTTTTTAATTCTTTTTTTATACGTTCTGAAAATCTTTGATAAGGAACTATTAAAGGTGATTTAATCTTAGAATAGTTTTTACAATCTAATAATATTCGCATTGTATGACAAGCAAGTCTATAATCAATTAATTTTTTATTTATGATTGTTTTATTATTAATTAAAAAAACTATCGGTTTTTTTTGTTTGATAAATTTTTCTACTTTGTTTTTTTCTTTTATTAAATTTGGACCAGAACCTAAAATTAAAACTTTTTTTCCTGAAAATAATTCATGTGGAGTCCATGTTCCTTGAGATTTTCCCAAATAAAATTGTTCATCTCTATTAATCAAATCTCTATTAAATTTTTGACCACCAATACTTTTAAGATTATTCAGATTTCTTAAAATTTGATTTGAGTCAAGACCAGCTGTAATCATTTCTTGCACAAATGATGGGTGTATTCCCCATAGGCCTGCTAAATAATAATAAGTGTTAGTTCCCCAAGAATATTTTGTTTGTAATTTTTTAAATCGGTTCTTTATCAAATTTAATAATGGTAAAATGTTAATTTTTTTATGAAAATTTTTTTCAAACTCAAGAATTGCTATTTCAGTTTTAGTATTTCCTGGGCCTCTGCCCATGCCTGTTACTGTTGTATCAATCCACTTAACTCCGTTTTTTAAGGCCTCTAACGAATTTTTGAGAGCATTTTGCATATTGTCATGAGTGTGGATACCAAGATCTCCCTTCCATTTTTTTCTTAGAACTCTGATTAAATTAAGAGTTTTCTTTGTATCCAAACTTCCTAAACTATCTGCAAAGTAAAGAACTTTTGGTTTAATTTTGTTAATTATGTTTGTTGCTAAAACTATTTCATTGTTTTTTTTTTCAGAAATTTGCATTAAATTAATTCCAATCTGATAACCAAGTTCTTTCAATTTTTTTGAAAACTTTATTACTTTCTCAAGCTCATGAAAATGGCAAGCTATTCTAATAAGCTTTATGACTGATTTTTTTTTAGGAATAAAATTTTTTTTTATGAGTAAATCAACATTTTCCTCAGAATTTAGTAAATCACTTGCATTAACCATAATTCCAATATTTATTTTTTTTGGTATTTTTAATTTTTTAAGAAATTTTTCCTCAGAATATGCCATTGGCCCCTTGTTTTTAAATTTTTCAATAATTCGGAAACCAATTTCAACATAGTCAATATTAATTTTTTCAAGAGCACTTAGATATTCATTTATTATATCTTCTCTAAATTCCCAATTATTATAGTAACCCCCATCTCTTAATGTGCAGTCTAAATGAATTATTTTTGACATATATTAATTTTTATAACAATTGTGAAATGCATGCTCTAGAGATTTAAAATATGGGTCAGAATAAATACTATTTTTAGTTATTTTATTTAAAGACGATATAATATAGCCAGACTGGTCATCTCTGTTTTCATTTTTTGATAATCCATCAAACCACTGGTCTTTCATTTTCATAAAATTTTGCATAACACTATTTTTGTCGTTAAGATGAATTTTGTTAGTACTTTTATCTAGGTGGTACATTGCTGTTCTTGCGGTTATGATTTGTTTTATTGTTAAAGGCTTTATCTTTTCAATTTTTTTAAGGGCTGAGAAAAAATCATTTTTATTTTTTGAGTCATAACTAAAGCCAAGGTGAGAATACGCTGCAATACCTCCTAATATTGGAAGCTTACCCTCTGCTGCAAATTCCAATCCTATTGATCCTTTAGAGGTGATTACATTATCACATATCGAAATTAATTCTCTTGAATTAATATTTTTTGGACAATCAATTAAATTTGGAAATTTATACTTTTCAATTAATTTTTTGTAAACTTTTTCCTCACCATACAAATATGCAGCTGGATGAATTTTTGAAATCCATAAAATATTTTTTTTATATAAACTTTTATAAATAATTTTTAGTGTTTCTTTAAATTCATCATAAAAATCTCTAAATATCAGATTGCCTTGTAGATGTGGTGCATCTGCAAAAACGTGTGGAGCCAGAAGTATTATTTTTTTATACTTTTTATAATCAGCAATATTAAAAATTTTACTTAAAAATTTTTTTTTATTCAAATTTTGATTTTTAAATCTATTAGCATGATAATAAATATCTGTAAATGCCCTACCTTTATAGCTTTTTAATTTATTATTTACTTTTTGTGAATAAAATCTATTTATAATTTTTTTATCAATTTTTTTAAATTTATGATAATAAGATTTTAAATGATATTTTCCATACTTGATATCTGAAAAATAATTTATATCAAGAAATTGGGGCTGACATTCAAAAACACTTATTTTTTTTGTAATTCCTATCCTCATCATAATACCGTTATTATGTCCATAAAAATCAGTTCCTATTAAAATTAATTTTGGATTAAATTTTTTTGTTAATTGAAATGATTTTAATGTTCTAAAAATTGATTTAAAAGCTATATTGATAAATGTCAAATCAATCTTCGGGTTAACGTAATTGTAGTTGTATCTTATATATGTGTCATATATTAAATCACCAACTTTAACTGTCTTAATATTAAAATCTTTTATTAACCACTCAAAATTTTTTAAATAAGTATTAATAATACATCTTAATAAGTGAAAAATACTTAATAAAAGTATTATCGGATTTTTTAAGATCAAATGGTATCTAAAAACTTTCTGAAATAATTTTAATCCAAAAACTTTAAAAATCTTATTGTAAGATTTTTTATAATCATCAGAAATAACTACTGGATAAATTTTATAAGTCTTATTTAAAGCTATTGAGCCAATAATATTGCCTAAATCATTAGAAAATCTCCCCCTACTTACGAGAAAGAAAAATGAGTTTTTATTTTTTCTATTAAAATAATTGAATTTTTTTTTAAAGCTTTTTCTAGTTTTTGATTCATCTAAAATTGCAATATATTTCGATTTTTACCTTTTTAATTATTTTCTACCAAATTTATTTAGCATAGGAAGTCTTTTTAAAAAAAGATTTAGTTTTTTAAACAAACTAAAAGACAATCTTCTTGAAATAAATCCAATTAAAATAAATACACTATAATACGTTAAAATAAGAATTTCACGCAAAGTTTTTTTTAATTTAATTTGATAAATTTTATTTGAGTTTTTAAAATGATGTTTTTTAATATCATTAAAAATTTTTTTTCCTATAAAAAATTTTTTATTAATAATGTTATCCTTGTTTGGACTTGCTAAACAATGTATCATTTTTTGTATTCGTCTTTTTACTGGCATAATATTTTGAAAATTATAAATATTTTCCTCTGATATATGATGAATTTTAAAACCTGAGATTTCAAAAAGATTTTTTAAAGTGTCTTTTGTATACATAAATAAGTGTGTCGGATTACTAAATTCAGAGCTTAATGCACTGGGTACCTCTATATAAATATAACCACTTTCCTTTAATACATTTTTTTTTACATTATATAAAAAACCTAAAGGATCAGATAGATGTTCAAAGACTTGTATAGCTGTGCACACATGAACATTTTCATTAAATACATCTTTATTAATATCAACAGCCTTAAATGTAGAGTCTATACCTAAAAAGTTCTTAGCTAACTTTAATCCCATTTCATTATGATCGTATGCTATAGTCCTTACATCCCATTTTTTTTTGCAGGCATACAAAAAGGCTCCTTGATAAGCGCCATAATCTAGAATTGTAGTTTTATTATCAAATTTTAACTGACCATCACTAGAAATTAGATTTTGAATAATCCTGTAAAAATGAAAAAATCTTTGAAAACTTATACCTGTTTGTCCAAATTGTAACGGAAATTCTATTTTTTCTTTATCGTTAAAATAAATTGGGTTTTTAGTTTTTCTGTAATTTTTTTCATAGTGCTTAATAACATTTTTTAAGTTAATCTGAGGGAATTGATAAACAACTCCGCAGTTGTAACAAACTCTGGTTGTGTATGTATGAAGTTCTTTATCGTAAGAGTCGGTTCTTAGATATAAATTATTAAATTCAACTTTATAAAATTTTTTTTCGTCACAAATCTTGCAGTTTTCATTTTTCATTATAAATACCTAATATTTTATACTTTTTGTTTAGTAGACTCAACTTAAACATATGAAGATAGTCTTAAAAATTAAAAAATCTTAAAATAAATTAATTTAGTAATTTTTTATTTGGTATAAATATAAAAAAAATTATTATAAATTCACATAAAAAATATGACTAAAGTATGTATTTTAGATTACGGATCTGGCAACGTGGGTTCAGTTTTCAATTTAGTAAATTATCTTGGTTACGATTGTAAAATATCTAACAAAGCTGATTATATTGAAGATTCTTCACATATAATTTTACCAGGAGTTGGGTCTTATTCAAAATCGATTGAAAAGATAAGAAAAAATATTTCAATTGAGTTTCTTGAAAAACAGATTTTAGAGAAAAAAAAACCATTTTTAGGAATTTGTGTAGGAATGCAAATTTTATCAACAATCGGTCACGAATTTGAAGTTTGTAATGGTTTAAATTGGATAAGTGGAACTGTAAAAAAAATGGAAAGTAATAAACTTCCACATATAGGATGGAATAATGTTAAAATTAGAAAAAACTCTGAGTTATTTAAAAACTTGAGCAATGAAGAAGATTTTTATTTTTTACATAGTTATCATTTTTTACCCGAAAATCAAAATGTTATAATAGCAGAAACAAGTTATAAAACATTTTTTTGTTCTGTTATAGAATATGATAATATTTTTGGAGTCCAGTTCCATCCAGAAAAAAGCCAAAAAGCTGGTCAAATTTTAATTAAAAATTTTTTAAATTTTAATTTATAATGCTCAACTAATAAAAGGCTAAATTAATTAAATAATATTGAATGAAAAAAAAAAGACTTATACCTGTACTATTATTAAAAAATGGTTTTTTAGTTCAAAGTAAAAATTTTTCATTTCATCAAAATTTAGGTCACCCTTTTCAAGCAACAAGGAGATTAAGCGAATGGTGTTCTGATGAACTTGTATATTTAGACATAACTCGTGATGATAATTATGACATTCATAGAGAAGATCATAAACATAAAAACTATAATAATTTTTTATCAATTATAAAAGAAGTTTCAAAATTAACATTTATGCCAATAACGGTCGGAGGAAAAATTAAAAATTTAAAAGATATTGAAAAAAGATTTGAATACGGAGCTGATAAGGTCTGTCTTAATTCTCTTCCATTGCAAAAACCAGAAATTATAAATCAGATTGCAAAAGAATTTGGTTCGCAGTGTCTAGTTATATCAATAGATGTAAAAAAAGAAAATGACGAATATTTTATTTATTATAATTGTGGAAAAACTAAATCAAAAATCAATCTCGTGGAATGGATCCAAACTTCACAAGACAATGGAGCTGGTGAACTGTTAATAAATTCAATTGATCATGATGGATTAAAAAATGGTTATGATATGGATTTATTAAAAATTGTTGACAAACATTCTCAAATTCCTGTGATAGCATGTGGTGGTGCTGGTAAATGGGAAGACTTTGAAAATGTTTTAACTGAAACAAATATAGATGCTGTAGCAGCAGCAAATATATTCCATCATTCAGACCAAAGTGTTTACAACGCAAAAAAATTTCTATATGAGAAAGGATTAAATGTAAGAAAACCAAATGTTTTTAAATTATAAATGATCTTTTGTAAGGAATGTGTTTATCCAAAAAGTGCTGTTTTATTAGGTATAGAAGATGATGGAGTTTGCACTGCTTGCAAATCTCATAAAAAATTTTTAGATCTTTCTGATGATCAGTGGAAAGAAAAAGAAAAAAAGTTTGAAGAAATTATTAATAAATACAAAAAAAAAAATTATTACGATTGTTTAATTCCTGTAAGTGGAGGTAAAGACAGCTATTTTCAGACCCATATTTGTAAAAAATACGGTTTAAAACCACTCCTTGTCACTTATGATAATAATAATTGGTTACCTGAGGGAAGTTTTAATCGTGATCAAATGAAAAAAAAATTTGATATTGATCATATTGTATGGAGTCCAGGAGAAGAGGTTTTAAAAAAATTAAACAGATTAGCTTTTAAAAAAATTGGTGACATGAATTGGCATGACCATTGTGGAATTTTTACAGCACCAATAATTGTTGCTGTAAAGTTTAATATACCCCTGATTATTTGGGGTGAAACTGAGTGGGACATTGCAGGCATGTTTGGTCCAGAAGATTATGTCGAATTTAGTAATAGAGATCGTCATGAAAATTCTCTCAGGGGTTATGAGTGGTATGATTTTATAAATGATAAAGAGGATTACTTGACAGAAAAAGATTTTGGTTGGGCTAAGTATCCCTCTGATGAGGATATCCTTTACGTAGGAGTTAGAGGAATTTATATTGGTAATTTTTTTAAATGGGATGGAAATTACAATGCTAAACTTGCTAAAGAGAAATATGATTGGAGGGAGAGTCAAATTCCCTTTGAGAGGACCTATAGATTGTTTTCGAATTTAGATAACAGATATTCGAACGGAGCTTCAGATTTACTAAAGTTTGTGAAATTTGGTTATGGAAGAGCATCAGATCACGTTTCGAAAGATATTAGAAGTAAACTAATGACGCGAGATGAAGGTATTAAATTAGTTAAAAAACATGATCATGTTGTGTCTAAAGATTTATTTTATTGGTTGAATTATGTTGATATGAAAGAAGAAGAATTTTGGAGAATAGCTGACAAATTCAGAGATCCAAGAGTGTGGCATATAAAAAATAAACAATGGTATAAATTTGATATAACTGGTGAATTTTCTCCTTATGGTGATGTTTATCTAAGTCAGACTGAAATAGATTCATTTAATGATCGGAAAAAAAATATTTAATTATTTTAAATTATTTATCAATTCCCAATTATTATTTTTTTTTCTCCAAACTTCATCATTTCTATGTTTGTTTATTATTTCATGAAATGAACTCTCTGAAATATCCAGATATTCTAAAACTAAATTAAGATTTTCTCTAGGAAATTCACCGTCATATTTTTTTGCCAAACCTAAACCTTCCTCTCTGGTAAAAATATCATTTTGAATATGCCTAGATGCATCTCTTATGGCCCTTCCAAATCCAAACTTTATAAATTGCATATAATAATATAAATCATCGATTTTATCATCAAGACTGTCGAAGTTTGTAAAAGTTCCTGAAGTTCTACCTTTTGAATTAATCTTAAATTCAGGAAGTTCTTTTTTAATATATTCAAAATTTTCGATCATATTCCATTTAAAAAAATAACTAAAATAATATGCTTTGATTTTATTTTTTTCTAAAGATTTTTGATCTGGATAAATATATGGGTATAAATCTTTGATATTTATGTCTTTACTTACCCAGTTTTGTGGATAATCACCTATAATATGTTCAATAACTTCTTCTGTCTCTCTTAATTTTTTACTTTCTTCTTTCAGGACTAATCCACCATATTCGCTATCACCGTGTTCAGCATAAAAGATATAAGGAATATTAAAGTTAATTGCCATTTTTACTGGTATAGACATAACACCTGCATCCCAAGCAATTTTTGGGTTTCCTCTTTCAATAAAAAATCTTTGAGATAATTTTTTTGCAATTTTTTGATCAGGTCTGAAAAATAATCCATCAAATCCTTTTTTAAGTAAAATTTCTCTATTATATTCGCCTATTTTATTTATTATTAATGGTGAAAAAGTTACTAATAATGGTTTCAACCCATATTTTTTTAATTTAATAGCAATTGAAGATGAATCTTTTCCTCCAGACCATGGCACTATACAATCATAAGATTGATTTTTTTTTTTATCATTCTTAATTTGATCTATAATTTTTAAAAATTCTCTCTCCCTTTTATTCCAATCAATTTTTTTTTTTTCCTCTGCATTATGACATGCGTTACATACATTTTGATTATCAAATACAATTCTTGGCCTTGAATTGGGTGTCAAGCATCTATTACAAAATTTAATCTCTATCATTTTCTTATTAGAATTTTTTTTTCTATTAAATAATTTTTTGCTGAAACTATACTTTCGTCTGTAAAATGAAAGATATTCTGTGTACAAGCTCCAGAAACATCGTACTTAACAAAACATTCTTCCATATGCTCCCAATTACCACATCCACCTAATACTAATTTAGGACATTTAATACTATCATTTAACAATTCTATAGCTTTTAAATCATATCCTAAAAGACCTCCATCATTATCAACACAATTTATCAAAATTTCACCAACACCCGTTTCTTGAACTTTTTGACAGAAGTCTATAGGATCTATACTTGTTTCTTTTTGACCACTATTCGTCATAATCTTGTATTCATTAATTTTTTTTTTTAAATCAACTGACTGTATAATTGATTGATTTCCATATTTTTTATTCAAAATTTCTAAAAAAGAGCGATTTTTATAGGACTCAAACCCTAGCAATATTTTGTCGGCACCAATTTTAAAAAGAAGATCGGCATTTTCAATATTTTTTATACCACCACCAACAGTAATTGGAACAAAACAGTTTTTACTAAAAAGTTTAATTATTTCTAAAAACTTTTTATCAAATTTTTTTTTAGAAATATCAATTAATATAAGCTCATCAATATTCCAAAAATTTATAAAATTTTTAGTATACCTATAATCAGGTATAAATTTTTTTGTTCTAAATAAAATACCTTCTAGAAAAGTAAGTGTGATAATTATTCTTTTTTTTACCATTAACAAAGCTCAATAAAGTTTTTTAAAATCCTTAAACCATTTTTTTGACTTTTTTCTGGATGGAATTGTACACCAAATAAATTATCTTTATTAATAGAAGATACAAAATCATGATCATAGCTGGTTATAGATAAGATATCTTTTGAATTATAATTCTGTAAAAAAAAGGAATGGGTAAAATAAAAATCTGAATTGTTTTGAATCCCATTAAACAATTTATTGTTTTTGTGTATTATTTTGCACTGATTCCATCCTACATGTGGAATAGTTAAATTTGTATTGTATTTATTAAGCGATATAAATTCACCTTTTAAAATTTTTAACCCTTGGCTTTCGCCGTGTTCAAAGCTTTTTTCAAAAAAAATTTGAAATCCAACACAAATACCAAGTATCGGGTATTTTTTTTTATAAAGTTCTTTAATTTTAAAATCTATTTCATTTTTTTTCATTCTCATTGCAAAATCACCAAATGCACCAACTCCGGGTAAAATAATTTTATTACAACCAACAATGTCATTAATACTTTTGCATATTTTAAAATTTACATTCAAATTATTTAGAGCCGACTGTAGTGACCCTAAATTTCCAACTTCTAAATCAATTAGACCAATTAACACTAATTAAACCTCTCAAGGAAAATTTTTGTTGTAATAATATTAAATATAAATTTTGAATAATGATTTGGTATATTTTTAAAATTTATATTTTCTTTTATTTTTGCTAAATTTACATAATCATTTATTGGAGAATTCTTATTGAAAATATAATCTACATTTTTTTTTTCAAATTCAAAAAGGGAATTTATAGATGCGTTAAAACCTTTTTTTTGCTTATAAAGTCTTACTCTATTATTAAGAAGATTTTTTGAAGAGTCTCTTAATATTTTTTTTTGGAAACCATCTCTTATTAAAAATGAAGATGGCAAAGAACAAGAAAACTCAAATAATTCTTTATCTAAATAAGGGCTTCTATTTTCTATAGAATTATGCATTGAGTTAAGGTCATCATGTTTGAGAATTATTGGGACTGTCTCATGAAATAATTCATTAAGCATTCTGTTTCTTAATAAGCTTTTAGTAAATTTTTTTTCAGAAAAAACACTTGGTTTTTTTTTGTGGCAAAAATTATCAATTCCATATTTTTTTTCATAAACTAATGATCTATCATTTCTATTTGTAATATAATAATATGGATCTTTTAAAAATGGATTTCTAATGAATTTAGAAATGCCTTTTTTCCAGTATCCTAATTCTTTTTTAAAGTGAGATTTTTTTGAAATATCAGAAAAATAATGAAGGAAATGCTCATAATATCCTGAAAAAATTTCATCTGCTCCAGTTCCTGAAATAGCAACTTTAAAATTTGATTTATTTATTTCCTCACTTAAAAATGAGTGCAAGTAATATGAAAGAGTTGATATAGGGCCATCATGATTCTCTGTAAGTCTTTTTAATTTTTTAAAAAAATGTTTTTTTCTTTTCTCTAAGTAAATCTTTTTATTTTTACATCCCAAATTATCGATTATATAATCAATTTCTTTTCTCTCGTTATACCTAGGATCATTATCTATTATAGAAAATGTGTTAATATTTTTGTTAAATTTTTTTTTTGCGATTGATGCTAAAATACCTGAGTCTACACCACCACTTAAGCAGAAAGATATAGGCACATCTGCTCTCAATCTTAATTCTAAGCTTTTAGTAAGAAGAAATTTTAAATTTTCAGTAGCATCTTTATATTTAATTTTATTATCAATTTTTATTTGAGGGTAATAATATTTTTTCTTTTTTAAATTTAAGTCAAAATCTAAAATTAAATTAGTACCAGGTTCTAAAGATTTGATATTTTTGAAATAACTTTCATTATCTTTATGAAGCGATTTATAACCATTGAAAAGAAAAGATTTTATTTTTCCATCATTTAATTTTACCAAATTATTATTTAAAGATTGTAAATACTTTATCTCAGATCCAAAAATAAAAGAATTTTTCAAATTACTAAAATAAAATGGTTTTTCCCCAAAAATATCTCTAGAAATAAAAAAAATTTTTTTCCTATAATCAAAAATTACGAATGACCACATACCTATAAAATGATTTACACAATTTTCACCGTATTCTATATAAGCCTTAAGCAAAACTTCTGTGTCAGACTGAGTTTTAAAAAAATACTTAGATTTGAGTTTATTTCTAATTTCTAAATAATTATAAATTTCTCCATTAAAAATAATAACATAATCATCAAAAAATAAAGGTTGGTTTGACCTTGGTTTAAGGTCAATTATATTTAATCTAGAGTGCAATAAGCCAATTTCCAACTTTTTTATCTTCTTATAATAAAAATCATTATTATCTGGACCCCTATTTTTCATTAATTCCAAACAATCCTTAATTTTATTTTTATAAGAAAAGTTTTCTTTTGATACAAAACCACTAATTCCACACATAGTTAAATCATTATCCTTTTTAAATGAAATAGGTCATCATTAAACAAATTATTGTGACCTTTTATAGCCGTAGGACAAGATATAATTCCCTTATTTTTCAATACCTTGATAAGATTTTTATTATAATCAATTTTTTGTCCCTCAGGGTAAGAATAATGAGCTAAGCTAAGATTTATTCTTTTTTTAAATAAATAAAAACTCTTATTAATTTGGTTAATTGCCTCCTTTTTCGAAAATGAGGCCAAACTTACATGTTTGTGACTATGACCACCAATTGTAAATAAATTACTTGATTTTAATTTTTTAATCTTAGCCCATGAAATTTTTTTATCGAGTTCTTTGTTTTTAAACTCATATGGATTTATTTTAGATGATAAGCAAATATTTTTAACAACATTATTTAAATCATAATTAAAATCATTTTTTAATCTTTTTCTTAAAATATTCAAAAATTTTATTTTTTTTTCATTCGTATCTATAATAAAATTTTTATTATCTAAAGGATTTATGATTTCTCTTTTTTTTGTATGCTGCAAACAAATCTCAATCTGATCAATCCAACTTATATTTTGATTTTCAATAAAATCTGTAGAAAAATAAAATGTGCAGGGTAACCTTTTATTATCTAAAATTGGTGCAGCTATAGAATAATTATTTTCAAACCCATCATCAAATGTAATTATAAATGATTTTTTCGGAAGATTAATATTATTTTTTTTGTAGTATATCAATTCCTCTAAACTTATTGGATTACCTTTTTTTTTTAGATAACTTAAAATTGAATTAAATTTTTTAACAGTAATATGTTTTTTTGTATAATTTCTAATTGAAAAATTTTCATGCTTTATAACACCATGAAATAAAAAAATACTATAATAATTTTTTTTTTCTAGAAATTTTTTCATTTTAATTTAGCTTATAATATTCGAGATTTTTTTTGCATAAATTAATTTTATCAGATGGTAAATATGAATAGTAACTTCCAATTTTTTTTTGTTTTTTTTTATAAGTTTTAATTGATTTTAAAATATTATAGAAATATTTTTCAGTCAGTTTAATACAATTTATTGTATTAAAATATCTTAAATTTTCTAAATTTATTTTTTTTGAAATTTTAATTTTTTTTTTTGCTATGATAGGCCCTGTATCGAGTCGATGTTTTAAAATATGTAATGTTGTATAAAGTGATGAAAAATCATTAAAGTATATACTCCAAAGTAAACTGTCAAGACCTCTATATTTTTCTGGATCTCCTCCATGTAAATTACTTATCTCAATTTTAGAAAAACTTTTGATAAAATTTTTTTCTAACTTAGATATTCCAAAACAAAGTATATGTGTTGGTTTTAATTTTTTTATTAAATTGATACTTTTTTTATCATTTAAATTTTTTACTTTATAATCAAATAAATAATCTATTTTTTTAGATCCAAAAAATTTTTTTTTCTCAAATTTATTTCTTTTTTTAATGTAGGAATGAAATATTTTATATTTTGGCACAACTTTTCTTGTTTCATAGATTATTTGAAAAAAAAATTTTTTAAGAAGTTGCTGACAAAAAAAATTGTGATGAAGAGTTTTTGTAGTTAATACAACAATTTTTTTCATTTAAAAAAATAAGTTTTAATAATTTCATTTGGATAGATTGTTCTAATAGTTTTTTTTCCTATTATTTTTTCTAAAGTATTCGGGTTTGAACCTTTTACAAAAGGTCTTACAATTTTAATATCGTCTTTTTTTAAATTGTTTCCCTTTTTGATTATTTTTTTTGAGTAAATTGATCTTCTCATATTATTAAAATTTTTTTGTTCATCTTTTGAATATTTTTCCTTTTTTTTTGCATTCATTTTTTCAATTTCTCTTATACTGTTAACTAAATCTTTCATGTCAGAAGGGTTTAGAGAAATCTTATGATCTCTAAAATTTGAAAAATTGTTATCTAATGTAAAATGTTTTTCTATAATTTTTGCTTCTTTTGAAACTGCTACTATTGAAGCTATTTTTCCAATTGTATGATCAGAATAACCAGTGTTTACCTTATATTTTTTGGTCAATATATCGATTGCAAATAAATTAGCCTCCTCAGATTTAACAGGATAAGCCGAAACACAGTGTAAAAAACAAACTTTTGATTTAGAAATTTTTGGATTTACAAAATTAATTAATTTCTTAATTTCTCTTAAATTTAAAAGTCCAGTTGAAATAATTGTTGGTTTTTTTTTTGATAATACTTTTTTTATTAATTCTTGAAAGTTATTATCGCCAGATGAAATTTTAAAAAGATCAACGATATTCTCTAAAAAGTCTGCGCTTTCTAAATCAAAGGGTGTAGAAATAAATTTAAGACCATTCTTTTTTGTAAACTTTGATAACTCTATAAAATTTTTTTTGTTTAATTCAAACTTTTTTAATTGATTAAATCTTTTTTTATTTTTGATATTTACATATTTTAAAGTGTTATAAGTTTGAAATTTAACCGCATCGACACCAGCTTTTTTTGCTTCTAAAATAAGCTTCTTTGCTACTGATATTGAGCCTTCATGATTATTTCCAATTTCAGCTACAATTAAAGTTTTTTTGGCTGAAAAATATTTTTTCATTTATTTATTGATTTCCAAAAATCCTTATACCATTTTATATATTCATTATATCCATCTTCAATTTTATACTTTGGGGTAAAATTAAGAAGTCTTTTAGCTTTTGTATTTTGCAAAGTGCCTCTCTCTGGCATAAGTTTATCTCTTTCTTTATATTTAACTTTAATATCCTTAAAATTTTCTTTAAGAATTTGCAATAGTTCATTTATTTGTCTAGCATTTCCAAAAGTAATATTAAAGATTTCATTTTTTGCTTTATCGTTTTCACATGCCAATGATATGCCCTCTGTCAAATCTTCTATATAAGTAAAATCTAGTTTTTCTTTTCCATCACCGTTTATTTCTATGTCAATTCCTTGGATTGCATTTTCTATAAAAACTTGTCCAACTCTTCGACTCACACACCTCTCGCCATAAAGAGCGGAGGGACGTATTATTGTAAAAGGTAAATCAAAAACTTGGTTATATGATTTAACCATAAGTTCTCCTGCTAATTTTAAATTTCCGTAAATACCTATTGGTTCACAGCGAGCTTCCTCATCGACAGTCCCTGTTTTAAAATTACCATAAACCATACTTGAAGATATATAAATAACATGTAGTTTTTTATTTTTAGCAAAATCTAATGTATTTTCTAGTGTCCTTAGACTATGATCAAATGTACTGTGAGGATCTTTGTTCGATTTGTTGGCGTGTGAAACTGCAGCTAAGTGCACAATAATATCGGGATTTATTTTATCATAGAGCTTATTAATTGCGAAATAATCTCGGCAATCTTGAATAATTAATTCTATTTTGTTCTCATTAAGAATATTGACTCTATTATTTAAAATTGAACTATATAATTCTTTATTTTTAATTTCAGAGTCAGTAAACGAAAGAATATTATTTACACCAAGACTATCAACTATGCTTGGATGGTGTCCTTTCTTAAAAAGTTTTAATGCTAGATTGTGACCTATAAATCCGCAACCTCCAACTAATAAGATTTTTTTTTTCATATTGATTATTTGATTTCACTTATTTTTTTACAAATATAATCTATTTCCTTATATTTTAACTTTGGGTAAACTGGTAGTGAAATTACATTTTCAGCATATTTAATTGAATTTTTAAAGTATTCATCTTTCAATTTATATTTTTTTTTGTAATAAGTCATTTTATTTATCGGAACATAATAATGAACACTAAATCCTATATTATTTTCTTTAAGTTTTTTAATTAAAATTTTTCTTTTTGTTGTAAGGATCTGAAAAATAAAATATGAGCATTCTTTAGAAAATTTTGTAAAATCAACTTTGCCAATTTTACTCAAATTTTTTTCATATCTTTTTGCTACAGAATGTCTTTTTTTTAAATTTTTTTTATAATTTTTAATTTGATTAATTCCCAGAGCTGCTTGAAAATCTGTTATTCTATAATTTAAACCCAAGAATTTAACATCATATTCACCTGGATTTTTCCTTTGATTAATATCAGTATCAATCCCAAAAGCTTTTAACTTTTTTAATTTATGATATAGTTTTTTATCATTTGTAATTATAGCGCCACCCTCTCCTGTTGTTATCTGCTTTGTTGGATAAAAAGAAAAATTTCCTGTAATTCCAAAATTACCAACATGTTTTTTTTTAAATTTTGTACCTAATGCATGAGCACAATCCTCTATCAAAATTATCTTTTTTTTCTTACAAAACTTAACTATTTTATCCATTTCACATGGTTTTCCTGCCATGTGAACGATTATTATTCCTTTAGTTTTTTTTGAAACATTTTTTTTTATATTAAGTAGATCAATATTTCCTGATTTATAATCTATATCTGACAATACAGCTCTTGCTCCCGTAAGCTCGACTGCATGAGCAGTTGCAACATGTGTCATGGCAGGAATAATCACTTCATCACCTTTTTTAAATCCAGCAGCCAAACATGATAAGTGCAAACCAGCTGTGCAACTTGAAACACTTACGCAATATTTTGATCCAGTATATTTTGAAATTAAATTTTCAAATTGTAATGTATTTTTACCATGAGTAAGCCAACCACTTTTAATCACTTGATTGACCTTATTTATATCATCATTATTTATTTCTTTTTTTGAAAATTCAATTTTCATTAATATTTTATTATTACTTGTTTGCCTGTTTTTAGAGATTTATCTGCAGCAAAACAAACGTTCATTAAATCAAATTGTTCTTTCCTGGATAGAAATGATTTGATATTTTTAAGTTTTATTTGATCAATCAAATTTCTTATTAATTTTTTTCTATTAGATTTGTCTGGATATTCATTTTTCATAATTATTTTTGAAATTTTTTTATTTTTTTTCATTTTATAAATAACTTTTGCTGAAGGTGCATTAATTATTGTTTTATCTTTTAAAAAAACTTTTAATTCATGAAAATGATTGTAAATTCCTCCTGCATTTGCGGTAATTTTAACCAATAAATTACCTGGAAATTTAAGAATGTAAATTATAAAACTTTTCTTTTTAAATTTAGAATTTTTAGTAGCTATATTATTGCCAAATGATTGTACAGAGATTGGTTTTTTTCCTACAAACCACATTACTAAATCTATTACATGAATAGCCGCTCCCAGTGTTAAAGAATAATTTTTTGTTTTTGATCGCCAACCAAAAAGTTTGTATTTTCTGCCCCAGATATAATCACTTTCTATATAAAAAACATTTTTATATTTTACCAATAATCTGATTTTTTTAAATAATGAATTTACTCTCAAAACAAGATTACACATAAATTTAAGATTTTTATTATTTTCTAAATTTTTTTTTATCATTTGAAATTCGCTTTTTGTTAAGCAAAAAGGTTTTTCAACAATCATATGTTTTTTATTTTCGATGCATTTCATTATTTGCCTAAAATGATCCTGATCATGACTCGCTATCGATACTAAATTAATTTCTTTATTTTTAAAGATATCTTCTTCCTTATCTGTTATTTCAATTTTTGGAAATTTTTTTCTCAGTTTTTTTATTTTTTTTAAATTACTTTCACAAATCATTTTCACTTTTGCTGATTTATATCCATCTATCGCCTCCAAATGCTTCAATCCTATTCCAGATCCTATAATAGCTGCATTAATCATAATTTATCCTTGAAGTAACTTTTTGATAATTTTTAAGTCTTTTTTTTTATCAACTGTTGTATTAATTTTATATTTTATTTTATCAAAATTTTTAAGATTTTTTATTAGAAATTTTTTATGGTTTTTATAAAAAAATAAAGTTACATGCTCTTTTTCTTCTTTATCCATAAATTTAATTTGTTTTCTTAAAGTACTAGTTTTTATTATTTCAACAGAGTATCCCTTGGGAAAACTTCTTGGAAAAATATTTGTAATTAAATCGAATTTTTTAAATTTATTTTGATTAGATATATTTATCATTTTATCCATAATTTTACTATCTATTAACGGACTATCCGCAGATATTCTAATAAATTTATTTTTTTTTTTATAAATTGCTGTTTTATAAAGACGATCTGCGACATTTGTTAAACTACCCCTGAAATAATTAATACCTTTTTTTTTTAAATATTTAACCAACTTATCGTCTGATTTGGATAATGAGGTTGAAACAATTATACTATTGTTAAATTTTGATTTTTTTAATTGTTCTATTACATGCAGAATAATTGGTTTGTCATTTATTTTAAATAAAACTTTATTTTCAAATCTTTTCGAGCTAGTTCTTGCTTGAATTATAATTAACACTATCCTCTAATAACCTTTTTTCCTAATTTTAATCTTCCTCTACAATCAATAATGTAATTTGAATTTTTTTCTATATTTTTAAAATCAAATTTATCATGATCAGTTCCTATTATTACAAGGTCAAATTTGGTTAAAGTTTCCTTATTTACCTTATTAGAAATTTTATTTATTCTTTTATTAAATCTATACTTAGGAATATATGGATCAGAATATTCAACTTTTTTAAAATTTTTATTTATTAAAAATTCAATTAGTTTTATTGAAGCAGACTCTCTATCATCATCTACATTTTTTTTATAGGCTATCCCTAAAATAATTATCTTAAAATTTTTTCTTATTTTATTAACATCCTTCATTCTTTTAATAATTTTTTTATAAATAAATGGAATAACTTCTAAATTAATTTCTGCAGATAATTTTATAAATTTAGGCATTAATCCTTTTGATCTAGATTTCCAATAAAGATATTGTGGATCAATCGGAATACAATGCCCCCCAATTCCAGGTCCAGGGTCAAATCTCTTGAAACCAAATGGTTTTGTATTTGAAAGAGCAATAATTTCAAAAATATCTAAACCAAACTTATCAGCTATAAACTTCATTTCATTTATAAAACCAATATTTACTGATCTATAGATATTTTCTAACAGCTTAGAAAATTCAGCAATTTCTGTCGATTTAGCTAAAATTAATTTTGAAAACAATCTGCTATAAAAAAATCTTGTTAACTCTAAACATTTTTTTGTATGTCCACTTATCACTTTAGGAATATTTTGTATCTTCATTTTCATTCCAGGATTTATTCTTTCTGACGAAAACGCAATAAAAAAGTTTTTTCCTATATCAAAATCAAATTTCAGTTTATCATAAATTTCTTCAGTTGTAGTTCCAGGATATGAAGTAGATTCTAAAATTAATAATTGGCCTTTTTTTAATTTATTTTTTATTTTTTGAATTATAACTTTTATATCTGAAAGATCAGGTTTTTTGTTTAATTTTAACGGGGTAGGCAAACAAAGAATTATTATATCACAATTAGAAATATTTTTAAGACTTGTAAAAATTTGTGTGTTTTTTTTGAATGATTTTAATTCTTTATTTTTGATATTATTAAAATAAGATTTTCCATTTTTTAAAAGTTTTACTCTTTTTAAATTTTTGTCAAAACAATTTAAATTATAACCTTTATCTGATATTAAAATGCTCAATGGAAGACCAACATACCCCATGCCTATTAATCCTATAACAGCATTTTTTTTTTTTATTATTTTTTTTAAATTATTAGAATAATTCATGCTTTTAAACTCATCAATTAAATGAACATTGATTTATAACAATTTTTTAAAATTGCAATCAATTTTTAATTTTGCATCTTTGCATTTTACATAAAAATAATCATTTATTTTTGAAATTTTGTTAGAATTAATTTTTTTATTAGTTTTATATATTTTTTTTATAATTATCTTTTTTTTATTATAAATAAAATATGGCTCTGGGTATGGTGATTGAAGTGCTCTCAAATAAAGTTTGATTTCATTCATTGACATTTTTTTAAAATTTATCTCACTATCTTGTGGATTTCTTTGTTTGAAAAAATTGGCGTTTTTTTTCGATTGTTTAATATTTTTTACATTTTTAATTAATTTACGTATGCTGTTTTCGACCATTTTTGGAAATTTATCATTCGCTATTTTATGAAGATCTTTAATGTTATATCTTTTTAATAATTTAATTTTTTTTTCTTCTATTATCTCACCAGTATCAATGTTTTCATCAATTTTAATAACTGAAAGACCAAAAAAATTTTCATCATTAATAATTTGCCAATTTAAAGGACTGCCACCTCTATATTTTGGTAACATACCTGCATGACAATTAATCAGTCCAAATTTATTTGATTTTAATAATTTTTTTTTAAAAATATATGGAAATCCACATACTATACCTAAATCTGAAGCTTTCAAAGCTTTTAGGATTTTTGGTTCCTTTAGACTTTTTATGATTCTTAAATTTATTTTTTTTTTTCTTAACTTATTCAAGAATTGATCTTTTAAATTTTTTTTAGCTATAAATATATTTTGAACTTTTATTTTTTTTTTAATATGCGATAAAACTTTTAAGCCTCTTTCACTATTAAAAAAGATTACTACTTTTGTCTGATTTAGCATTGTACTCAAATAGAGATGAAATAAATTATTTTATTTATTCTAAAAATACTATATCAATAAATTAAAAAAACTAAACCAAATGTTGAATATAATTATTGTCATTCCCGCGAGATGGGCTTCGTCAAGACTGCCTGGAAAACCTTTAATAAAAATTAAAAATATTCCAATGATAATTAGAACTTATAATCAATGCTTAAAAGTATTTCCAAAAAATAAAATTATTATTGCCACGGATAATAAAAAAATAAAAGAATTTTGTGACACATCTCAAATTAAATCTATTATGACATCCAAAAACTGTTTAACTGGAACAGATCGTGTTGCTGAAGTTGCACAAAAAATTAAAGCTGATATTTATATAAATGTTCAGGGTGATGAGCCGATTTTTAACACAAATGATTTAAAAAAAATTGTCAATTTTGCTAAAAAATATCCAAATGAAATTATCAATGGTTACACTCGGATAAGAGATGAAAAACTTTTTATTTCTCCAAATATTCCAAAGGTTATCTTTAGGAAAGATGGTAGACTTCTTTATCAATCAAGAGCTCCTATTCCGAATTCAAAAAAATTTAAGTTTACGAAAGCCTATAGACAGGTCTGCATCTATGCTTTTCCTAGAAAAGCTCTTAAAGTTTTTAAATCCTGTAAAAAAAAAACACCAATTGAGTATATTGAAGACCTTGAGTTATTAAGATTTTTAGAAATTGGCCACGAAATCAGAATGATTAAAATGAGTAATCAATCTATTTCGGTGGATGTTAGATCAGATATTAAAAAAGTTGAAGATTATTTAAATAAAAAAAAATTATGATATCTTTATTTCTGTTTTAACAAATTAATAATATAAATGAAAAAAATTTTTAAAAAAAAGCTGATAAATGATTATCTAGGTTTAGAGAAAAGTATAGAAGTACCCTACATAAAAAAAATAACAGGAGGATTTAAGGTCGATATTCAAAAATATTCAGGATTGGTAGCTGTTAAAGATAAATCAATTAGAAAGAAAACATTAATAGCATGGGGCTCAAAATTATTTTCAAATAAATTTTCAGGAAATTTTTATAATCCTAGAATTCCAGCAGTTATTGCAAGATTAACCTATGTTTTTGAAACCATTAATTCTCAAATCAATATCAAAAATAAAAAAATATGTGATGTTGGTGGAGGAGATGGTTATTTTCTTGAATTATTAAAGAAAAAAACTGATAAAAAAAATTTAATTGGAGTTGAGCTCTCAAAATCAAATTGTGAGATTCTTAAAAAGAAAAAACTAAGATCTTTTCATGGTTCTTTTGAGCAATTTCATAAAAATAACAAAAGAAAATTTGATCTCATAACATTTAATTGGACATTATGTAATACGTCTAATCCTCTTGAATTAATAGATTTAGCTTCAAAAAAAGTTAATAAAAATGGTTATGTAGCTATAACTGAAAGTAGTAGAATTCTTGTTCCATTTAAAAAACCTATACAGCTTTTTATACCAAAAGAAGACCCTGCGTATCATCCATATTTTTTTAGCAAAAATAGTCTCATGAATATTCTATTGCTAAATAACTTAAAACCTATTTTTATAAATAAGTATATTGATACTGATTATTTATTAATTATTGCCAAAAAATCAAATAATAATTTACTAGATAAAATTAAATTAGATGATTTTAAAAAAGTTAAAAAATTCTTTAGTGATTGGTATAATGAAAGTAAAAAATATTCAAAAGATCTTTACTAAACAAAAAAAATTTTAGGATTTAATTAAAATTCAAAAAATACTTTTAGATCACTATTTAGAGAATTTTTAATTCTCCATTTAGGATGATTAAAATTATTTTTAATGTAATACATCTGTTCTTTTTTTCTATATTTTTTCACCCCAAATTTTACTTTTAATTTTTTTGATAAAATTTTATTTAAATTACTAATTAAATCTATCAATTTAATTGATTGTCTAGAACTAGCAGAATAAACTTGAAAACCTTTTACTTTATTTTTTAATATCTCATTTAAGATAATTAATATTAAATTGATGATATCATTTATATTTACAAGATCCAAATATTGATTTCCAGGTGTTAAATTTGAAGTTCGATTTTTTTTATAATTTTCTCTGATTATATTTAAAATTTTATTTCTTTTATCATTATTTCCAAAAGTGTCAGGCAATTTTAATGATACTATTGGTAAATTAAAATCCTTCGATAAAAGTTTTAATATTATATCTGCAGAAGCTTTTGATGCTGCGTAGAAATTTAATGGGTCAACATTTCCTTTCTGATCATATTCCCACTTAGAACCAAAAGTAATAAAACCTTTAAAATTTTTATTTCTTAAAGCTTTTTTTATTACTAATAACTGAGCTAGTATGTTTGTATTAATCAATTCTTTAATTGTTTTTTCACTTTCATCAAATAATTGAGCAGATGAACAATAAATAATTAAATCTGGTTTGTAACTTTTAACTTCATTTAAAATTTTATTGATCCAGTCTTTTTTATTTTTTTTATAAGAAAAAAACTTTTTAAAAGTAACTTTTTTTTTAATTAAAACTTCACACAGATTATCTCCCAGAAAACTATTTGCTCCTATAATTCCTAATTTTATTTTATTTAAGTTTAATGCCATTTTTTTTTAAAAAGTTATTGAATATTCTATGAATATAGCTAATATTTGTTTTATTTAATCCCTGATGACATCCAATAAGAATTCCATTGCTCATTATGTAGTCAGATTGAATAAATTCATTTACTTCTTTTTTTGATTTTGCCAAATAAGCAAAAGCCGGATGTCTTAAAATATTGCCACTAAATATTGGCCTCGTTTGTATACCATTATTTTCTAAATAAATTTGCAAACTCTTTTTATTAAAAAAAAAAATTTTTTTTAATAATAACTGGATATGCTAAAAAGTTAGTGCTTACATTTTTTTGTATCTCTGGGATGATAAAATAGTCACTTAATTTTTTAAAAAAGTTAAAATGAGATAAAAAATTTAAATTTCTAATTTTATTAAATCTTTTAAATTTCTTTAATTGAACTAATCCAAATGATGCTCCAATTTCAGATGGTTCGAAATTATAACCTATTTCTGAAAAAACAAATTTTTTATCATAATTATAGCCTCTCAACTTAATTTTGAGTCTTTCACGTATATTTTCTGAATTTTTCAAAATTGAGGACATTCTTCCCCAACTTCTTAAAACTTTTGCCTTTTCATAGTCTGCTTTATTATTAAGTAAAATCATTCCTCCATTGCCAGCACAGCTAATTATATGAGACCCATAAAAACTTGTAATTGATATATCACTGTAGATTCCTGTTGGTCTTTTATTTATTTTTGCTCCTAGTGTGTCTGCTGAGTCCTCAATAACTTTTAATTTATATTTATTTGCAATTTTTCTTATATTTTTCCAATCTGGTATATTTCCTATTAAATTTGGGATTAACAACGCTTTTGTTTTTTTTGAAATTTTTCTCTCAATTTTTTTAATGTCTATTTGTAAAGAGTCTATTTTAATATCTACAAAAACTGGTTTAGCGCCGGTCAAAATAATCGCTGAAACAGCGGTTCCAAAATTTAAACTGGGCGTAATAACCTCATCGCCCTCTTTCAAATTTATTAATTTTGTGGCTAAAATAATCGCTGAGGAGCCAGAGTTAACCAGGAGGCCATATTTTTTTGAAAAATACTTAGAAATCTTTTTTTCAAATTCTTTAACAGCATTTCCCATTTGTGTGGTTTTTTTTAGTTTTTTAATAACGGCATTTATTTCTTGTTTGCCATAAACATTTTTACCGTATGAAATTTTCATTTATTTAAATATTCCTTTATTTGTTTTTCTGAAATTTTGATTAAATTATTGCTGTTTATTTTTTCATTATGCCACTCAAATATTTTTTCTATAATCTCATCAATATTCCATTTTGAAACCCATTTAAGATTTTTTTTTGCTTTATTGCTATTTAATTTGAGAATTTTAGTTTCAGCAAATTTTTTTGTCTTTCTTAATGAATATGAAAAGAAAATTTTTTTTCTAAACTTTTTAACAATCATTTTTACATTCTGAAAATTTTTTTTTTCTGGTCCAAAATTCCATGCCCTATTTTCTAATCTTATTTTATTTTTATATTGAAGTTCAGCTAACAATAAATAGCCATATAGTGGTTCAATAACATGTTGCCATGGTCTAATATGATCAGGATTTCTCACTATAAGTTTCTTTTTAGATCTCAATATCTTTATAATATCAGGAACTAATCTATAATCAGCATAATCTCCTCCTCCAAGAACATTACCAGCTCTTGCTATAGAAATTTTATTATACAAATAATTCTTATAAATTGATCTAATATAAGAGTTTGAAACAATTTCAGCACATACTTTAGATGCGCTATAAGGATCAATCCCTTCTAAATCATCAACTTCTCTAAATTGGTGATCTGATTTTTGTCTTTTATAAACTTTATCAGTAGTTGTTATAATTACAGATTTTACATAATCTTTTTTTTTTATAGAATTCAAAATATTTAAGGTACCATTAAAATTTGTGTTAAATGTTTCAAACGGTTTTTTAAATGATTCACCCACGAGTGACTGGGCAGCAAAATGAAAAATAATCTCTGGTTTTGAACTTTTAATTGCTCTATCAAGTTTATTGTAATCGCATATATCTGAATAAATATTTTTTCTAAGATTAATTTTTTTTTTAATTATTTTGTAAAAAGAATTTTTTTTCTCTCGTAAGGAATAACCATAAATTTTAGCTCCAAATAAATTTAAAAAAATTAAAAGCCAAGTTCCTTTAAAACCTGTATGACCAGTAACAAATACTTTTTTCCCCTTCCAAAATTTTCTTAATTTTTTCTCACTTTCCATAATAGTTTCTTTTTTTTTATAAGTTCATTAAAATCATTTTTATCTTTAAGAGTATCCAAGCTTTTCCAAAAACCTTCATGTTTATAGGCAAATAATTTTTTCTTTTTTATAGCAAAATTTAATGGCTCATTTTCCCAA